>Ga0182027_10000126_pt1 | contig 120307 bp, 107 predicted proteins | sample 712E1DmetaG_FD_121300 | JGI IMG/M metagenome (GOLD analysis project Ga0182027, IMG submission 121300) | Permafrost microbial communities from Stordalen Mire, Sweden - 712E1D metaG (Illumina Assembly) | ecosystem: Environmental > Terrestrial > Soil > Wetlands > Permafrost | place: Sweden...
TCTGGAGTCAAATTAAATTAGCCTCAGTTTTCAGAAGTTTAAATTTTGGAGCGAACCGTGAGATTGGTCCGGAGCATCAGTCTATTCTTGATGTTCAGAGTGACGATTTTGAGTTGAGTAGCCCCAAGGGGATTCGAACCCCTGATCTTTACCTTGAGAAGGTAACGTCCTGGACCAACTAGACGATGGGGCCTTCTTGACATATTTTACCTTAAATCTGATGGCCTCACAAGTTTAATTGTTCTTATTGAGGTTTTTTAGTATAATTTTTGTATGGGTAAGGTATTTTTGTCGGTCGTAATTCCTTCTTACGATGAGATGGCCAATCTGCAAAAAGGAGTTTTGGATAAAGTAAATCACTTTTTAAGTGAAAAACAATTTCATTTTGAGGTGATTGTCGTGGATGATGGGTCAACCGACGGAAGCGCCCAGTTTGTTAAAAAATTTTGCGAGAACAATTCTAATTTTAGATTAATTAATAATCCTCATTTGGGCAAAGCCGGAGCAGTAACTACCGGAGTGTTTAATTCAAAAGGTGAATATGTACTTTTTACAGATATGGATCAGGCGACTCCGATAGGGGAGATAAATAATTTATTACCGTATTTCGATAAGGGTTATGATGTTGTGATTGGTTCCCGTAAAGATCAAAGGAAAGGTTCCCCCTGGACCAGAAAAATTATGGCCAAAGGAATGATGCTTTTGAGAACGATTCTTGTGGGTATCCATGGAATTTCCGATACTCAATGCGGTTTTAAGATGTTTAAAAATTCTGTTGCCCAGGTTCTTTTTAAAAAATTAAATAAAATTCATAATAATTTTCAGAAAGTGAAGGGCTCCAGCGTCTCGGCAGGTTTTGATGTGGAAATTCTATACATTGCTCAAAAACTGGGATACAAAATCAAAGAAGTGCCGGTTGATTGGCTGTATGTTGAAACCAGACGAGTAAATCCCATCAAAGATTCAATAGCAGGAATTATAGATTTATTAAGGATAAAAAGTAAGGATTTAAGAGGGGAGTATAAGTGACCAATTTCAAATTTCAAATTTCAAATTTCAAATTTCCGGTAATTGGATATCTTGTTGGCGCTATCGGATTATTTCTCTATTCTTTTACTCAAGTAGATTTAAGTTTGACGTTGTCCAGATGGTCTGTTTGGCAAGTTATTCAAAAAAACTTTCAATACGTCGGTTACTTTCAAAGACCTCTTTCCGGTTACTTATTTACAGGCATTATTCTTACCCTTTTCTTTTTCTATTTAATAATTTTGCGCAGCATTAAAAAAGGAAAGATTGAGAAAAAGGAACTTTGGTCTTTAATAATTTTGGTAACTGTTATTCTGACCTTTTCCTACAATGCTTTTTCCTACGATCTTTTCAATTACATTTTTGACGCCAAAATCGTAACGCATTATTTCCAAAATCCGTATTTGCACAAAGCCTTGGATTATCCAATGGACCCGATGCTCTCCTTTATGCATTGGACGCACAGGCTTTATCCGTACGGACCGGTTTGGATCAGTCTAACTATTCCTCTTTCTTTTATCGGTTTACAGTTTTTTCTGCCGACATTTTTTCTTTTCAAAATATTTATTGCAGCTTGCTTTCTGGGAACCGTTTATTTTATTGGCAAGATTTTACAGAAATCAGAACCCAAAAATGAACTTTTCGGCATTGCTTTTTTTGCTTTAAATCCATTAGTTATTGTAGAAAGTTTGATTTCAGCTCATAACGATATAGTGATGATGCTCTTTGCAATGTGGGCTATATATTTATTAATGAATATAAAATATATTCGTTCAATTATCTTGTTCGCCTTATCGATTGGAGTTAAATTTGCCACCGCCGCAATCTTTCCAATTTTTACCTTAATTATTTTCCTGCAAAAGAAAAATAAAAAAATTAACTGGCAGCTGATGTTTACTTTAATGGCGATTATAATGATTATTCCGGTTATCTTAGCTTCTTTCAGAACCAGTTTTCAACCCTGGTATCTGTTAAATATTCTTCCTTTTGCGGCTTTGGCGGCGACAAATTATTATGTTTTTATTCCCAGCGTTGTGATCTCGTTATTTGCAGTATTTGAATATTTACCGTTTTTATATACCGGAAATTGGAATGCTCCAATCCCGCTAATATTATTCTGGATGACAACATCTTCCATTATTTTATCTTTGGTTTTTGCTATAGCTTGGGGACTTAAAAAGGTGATAAAATAAATTTATGAATTTCTTTAAGAAGCACAAGTTTGAATTTTTCGTCTTGGCAATATTGATACTGGCATATTTTATTTCTCGTTTTTACAACGTCTTATCTTTACCGATTTTCACTGATGAAGCAATTTATATTCGTTGGGCTCAGATTGCAAAGCAAGACGCTAATTGGAGATTTATTTCCCTGACGGACGGTAAACAACCGATGTTTATTTGGCTAATGATGATTTCTTTGCGCATTATTCAGGATCCATTGCTGGCAGGAAGAGTTGTTTCGGTCGGAGCGGGCTTTCTTACTCTAATTGGAATGTATTTTTTGGGTAAAGAAATATTTAAGAGCAATAAAATAGGATTGATTTCAAGCGCGTTGTATGTAGTTTTCCCAATGGCTTTAGTGTATGACAGAATGGCTTTGTATGACAGTCTTGTTGGAACATTTGCTGTATGGGCCCTATTTTTAATTGTTCTTCTGGTTAGAAAAGTTCGGTTGGATATTGCACTTATTTTTGGAATGGTAGCCGGGGGAGGCGTCCTTACGAAAACAAATGCATTTTTTAATATCTATTTGCTTCCATTTTCGTTGCTACTTTTTAATTGGGGAGAGAGGAGTGTAAAAAATAGATTATCAAAACTAATAGGTTTATTTGTAATTTCGGTAGCGCTTACTTATGGTTTTTATTCGATATTAAGATTATCTCCATTTTTTCATATAATAGCTCAAAAAAATGCAGTATTTGTTTATTCTTTCAAAGAATGGTTAGACCATCCTTTGAATTTTTTTACTGGAAATTTGAGATCTTTTTGGGACTGGGTGAATCGTTATCTAACTTGGCCGCTTTTGGTTTTTGCAGTTGGGTCTTTTTTTGTCAGCAAATCTTTCCTAAGAGAGAAGCTGGTTCTTTTTCTTTGGTTCATTGTTCCACTTGTTGGGCTCGGACTTTTCGGAAGAACCTTATATCCTCGTTTTATTTTCTTTATGACACTTTCTCTTTTGCCTCTCATTGCATTCTCTTTGGTGAGCATTTTCGCGCGGTTAAAAAAAACTTATTTATTGATTATTTTTCTTGCCCTAGCTTTTGCATTGACAATAAAAACAGATTTTCTAATCCTCACTAATTTTTCTAAATCAAATATTCCGGTTTCAGACATAATGCAGTATCAAAGTGATTGGCCGTCAGGGGGAGGCGTCAAAGAATCTGTTAAATTCTTTGAAAATGAGGCAAGAAAAGGGAAAATATATATTGCAACACAGGGAACTTTTGGGCTTATGCCTTTTGCATATGAAATTTATCTTGTAAAAAATCCCAACGTAACCATTGAAGGATTTTGGCCGCTAGATGATGTTATTCCGCAAAAGATTATTGATAATAGCAAGCGAATGCCAACTTACTTTGTTTTTTATCAACCATGTTTAAATTGTAAGATTATTGGAGAAGCCCCTCAAGGATGGAAACAATTGGAGTTGATCTATCAGTTTAAAAAGGAGTATGGAATAAGATATTTTTCCGTGTATAGAGTAAAGCAATGAGGTTTATCCGTTATTATTTTTTCATTTTTATTCTTTCCGTCATTCCTTTTCTGGGCATTCTTTCAACAAATCTTTTGCCTCATACTCATGATGGTTTTGTACACTTAGCCAGAATAGGGGCTTATTTTAAAGCCTTACAGGATGGACAATTTCCGGTCAGATGGGCTGGAGATTTAAATTTTGGATACGGAGTGCCTCTTTTTAATTTTATATATCAGGTTCCATATATTATTGCCTCTCTTTTTGTTTATTTAGGATTTGGATTAGCTAATGCATTTAAGATCACTCTTGTTCTAAGTTTTATATTGTCGGGACTTTTTATGTTTGGTTTCTCATCAAGTTTTTTCAAAGACCTAAGAAAAGCATTTCTAGCTACAATTTTTTATCAATTTTTTCCTTTTAGATTGGTTGAGATTTTAATAAGAGGAAGTTTTGGAGAAGTATATACGTATACTTTTTTTCCGCTTGTTCTTTGGGGAATAATGCTCCTTTTTAAGAAAGTAAGCTTTAAAAATATTTTAATAACTTCTTTAGGTACTTTTTTACTCATTTTTTCTCATAATGCACTTAGTCTTGCTTTCTTTTCTCTTTCTATATTTTTTGTATTATTTTTTGCAGAAAATCCAAAAAAATATATTTATCCATTACTCGCACTTTTCTTGGGATTGCTAATGGCTTCATTTTATTGGATTCCTGCGATTTTTGAACATAAATATACGTATGGAGATCTATTTATGAAAAATCTTTATCTTGAGCACTTCGCTCCAATTCAAAACTTTTTTATTCCTAATTTTTTTAATAACTTTTCTTTACAGACTAAGGGCGTTTCTGTTCAGCTTGGTCTGTTTCATACATTGGCACTCATTTTGGGTATTTTCGTTATTTTTTCAAAGAAAATTGTAAAATTTGATAAGAAATTACTTATTTTTTCTGGGTGTATTCTTATCGTTGCATTTTTCGTAATGCAGCCAATTTCAAAACCCCTTTGGCAGAATATCTCTCTTCTTCGTCAGTTTCAGTTTCCATGGAGACTTCTCGCCATAGTTGGTTTTGCATTATCGATGATGTCTGTTTGTATTTTGAATTTTCGTTTCTTCAGAAATAAAATAGTCTATTTTCTGCTTCTTTTTTTGGTCGTTTTCTCAACGGCATATTATTGGAATCCGTCTTTGGGTTGGGATAAAATAGACGAAAAATATTATTGGGATTATCCGCTTACGACTGCAGGATTTGGGGAAACAGATTTAATTTGGTCTAAAGGTCCTGCTGACAAATATCCGGTGCAAAGAGTTGAGGTGATAGATGGAAAAGGCGTTGTTGGGAATATAGTTAAAAAATCAAACAAGCTTACTTTTAAAGTTAATAATGAAACTCCGATCAAAGTGGTAGCTCATATTCAATATTTTCCCGGATGGAGAGCGCATGTAGATGGAAAACAAGTTCCCATTCAGTTTCAATATGAAATTTATAGAGGGGAAATTATTTTTGAGATACCGCAGGGACAACATGAGATAATATTATCGTTTGGTGAAAGTAAGATAAGATTTGCTTCAGATATCTTAACGGTAAGTGGATTTGTTTTATTAATATCTCTGGGATTTTTGTTGAAATACTTTAAGAAAGTATGAGAATAAAGAATTTTATTCCAATGTTGCTTGTGTGCGCAGCGGTTGTAGCTGGTTTTTTTTATAAAACTATTTTTTATAAATATGTGCCTTTTCCTGGAGATCTTTTGGTGTCGGAATATAGTCCATGGAAATATTCATCTTTCTTGGGTTATAGTCCCGGCTCATATCCCAATAAGGCCCAATATTTTGATACATTAAGGCAAATTTATCCATGGAAAACATTTGTCATAGAGTCTTTTAAGAGTGGCAATTTTCCCTTATGGAATCCGTATAATTTTTCCGGAGCACCAATTCTCGCAAATTTTCAATCTAGTGTTTTCTATTTTTTTAATATTTTATATTTTTTTCTTCCTCAAATTTGGGCATGGAGCATTTTGGTTGCTCTTCAGCCATTTTTGGCGCTTTTGTTCACGTTTTATTACGCGAGAAAAATAGGAATTGGTCGCCTAGGATCATTTCTTGCCTCTATTACTTTTGCGTTTTCTTCTTTTATGTCAGTTTGGCTTGAGTATAACACTATTGGCCATGTAATATTGTGGCTTCCTCTCGTTCTCTTGTCTTTGGAAAAACTTTTTGAAAAAAAGAGTGCGACTTGGTCATTTATTTTGGTTACATCTCTTTCTTCGTCTCTTTTTGCCGGTCATATTCAAATTTTTGCTTATTTATTTATTTTTACTTTTATTTATTCTTTTGCAAGATTAAAAAAAATATCCTTATTTATTACCTCATTATTTGCTTTATCTTTAGGAATAGGTGGAATACAGCTTGTCCCAGGAATAGAATTAATTGCCAACTCTGCTCGAAGCGCACATACTTATGGAGTCATAGTTAACAAGGTTTTGCTTCAGAGTTGGCAGTTGATAATGCTATTTGTTCCTGATTTTTTTGGTAACGCTGCAACACGAAATTATTGGATACAAGACACCTACATAGGTGATGTTATTTATCTGGGATTAATCCCATTATTTTTTGTTTCTTTTACATTATTTACCAAAAAAAATTATTATGTAAAGTTTTTTATATTTACTTTAGTTACGCTTTTTATTCTGATAACACGTAATCCCCTGATGGAGTTAATTTATAAAATAAATATCCCTTTACTGTCTAGTAGCGGTTCGAATCTTTTGGTTTTTATAATTTGTTTTTCGCTAAGTATTCTTTGTGGTTTTGGAGTAGATATATTTCTTAACAATAAATTCCCAATAAAAAAATACTTAAAAATTCTGACACCCTTAGTTTTAATTTTTATTTTATTGTGGATAACAGTTTTAGTTTTGCCAAAACTTCACTGGTTTTCATGGGAAGCTAATTTATCTATTTCATTTCATAACCTAATATACTCGTCAATAATTTTTATTCTTGGCTTACTTTTATTTTTATCAATTATTATTAATAATAAATTAAAGACTGTAGTTGTCGTCTTCTTACTCCTTCTTAGCATTTTTGATTTATGGAGATTTTTTCAAAAATTCAACCCTTTTTCGCCCAGTTCATTTGCCTTTCCGCAAAATTCGATACCTGAACTTATAAAAAAAGATAGTGGAATAAATAGATTTTGGGGATATGGAAGTGCGGTATTTAGTGCTAATTTAGCAACTCAATTCTCGCTTTTTTCTCCTGAAGGATATGATCCTCTGTATCCCAAAAGGTATGGTGAATTCATTCAGGCGTCCCAGGATGGAGTGATTCATACGGAATTTACAGATCAAACTCGATCCGATGCTGTTATTGCGCAAAATATGGGGGACTTGAGGGTAATGGACCTGTTGGGAGTAAAGTACGTTTTGGATCGAAAAGAAAATGGCAGCACACAGAAAAATTTTCCAGTTGACAGATTTTCGTTAACATATGAAAAGGATGGATGGAAAGTATTTGAGAACAAAAAAGCGCTCCCGAGAATTTTACTAGCAGATAATTATAGAATATTTGTTAATAGTAAAGAATTTGAAAATGTATTTTTTGATAGTAGTTTTAATCCGGCAAAAACAATTCTCCTGGAAGAGAAGCCGGTTGGATTTGATGTAAATGAGGTTGGTAAAATTAGTAATGTTAGATTGGTGTCATATTTACAAAATGAGATTGATATTGATGTAAATATTGATGCCAATAAATTATTGTTTTTGTCCGATACCTATTATCCCGGCTGGAAAGCTTCCGTGGACGGTAAAGAGGCTAAAATATATAGGGCAGATTATGCTTTTAGGGCGATAATTGTTCCTCAAGGCCATCATTTGGTGAAATTTTCTTACGATCCGTTATCTTTAAGAATTGGCTATACTATTTCCTTGTTAAGTATTGGCCTATTAATAATAGTGCTGTTTGCTGTAAAAAAGATTCCGCACAATATATAATACAATAAAGCTATGATGAGTAAAAAGTTATTGTTTGTTCTTCTTTTCATATTAGTAATTGCAGCTTCGTTACGACTTTATAAGATAACGGATATTCCTCCCGGAGTTAATCGCGATGAGGCGTCGATTGGTTATACGGCATATTCTCTTTTGCAAACCGGGCGCGACGAATACGGTAGAATATTTCCTTTGTCTTTCCAGTCCTTTGGGGATTGGAAATTGCCCCTTTATATCTACACTGTAGTTCCTTTTGTTTCTGCCTTCGGACTTTCGGAATTAGCTGTTAGGATGCCATCTGCAATTTTTGGCATCCTATCGGTTTTACTGACCTTTTATTTGGTAAGAATTTTGTTTAAAAATAATTTATTAGCATTTATGACGATGTTTTTAGCAGCAATCTCTCCGTGGAGCGTCCATTTGTCGAGGGTTGAATCAGAATCGAATACAGCTGTTTTTTTGACGCTATTGGGAATGATTTTATTTCTCAAGAGTTTGAATTCAAAAAATTGGTTAATAATTCCAAGCTTTATATGTTTTGCTTTAACGTATTTTACGTATGCCGGAAATCATATTTTTACGACGCTACTCCTAACTGGGATTTTCTATTTGTACAGAAATAGAATTCCCCGTACAAAAATTACGGCTATAGGCATTGTAATGCTGATAGTAATGGCTGGGTTTATTTTTTCAAAAACCCTTTTTGAAGCGGACAAAACAAAGATTTCCGGAATTAGTATTTTTGGAGACCCTTCCGTAGTCTACGCAAAGATTGAAATTCCAAGAAATGAACACGGTGATCCAAATTCTTTATTTGCAAGGGCAGTTCATAATAGAGTTATTTATGCGGCGGAAAAAATTACTCAAAATTATTTAAATTCGTTCTCTCCTCAATTTTTATTTATTAAGGGTGGAGATAATAATTCTCATAATATTCTTAATTTTGGCAATATGTATCTGGTTGAGGCACCTTTTCTTTTTCTTGGCATGGTGTATCTTTTAGCTATCAAGAAAGGTCGGGAGAGAAACCTTGTTTTGCTCTGGTTTTTTATTAGTCCCATAGCTGCGAGTATAACCAAGGATGCTCCCCATACGAATAGAATGTTTGCTATTTTTCCAATGCTCTCTTTAGTTAGCGCATTTGGGATTTATTGGTTATTGACGGAAGTCATAAGAAAAAAAATCTTTAAAAAGATATTTGTAGGACTTATTGTTTGTTTATTCATAATAAACGTATCAATATATATTGATAGATATTTTGTTCATTTTCCTCGAAATGAAGCTGCGAATTGGGGAATAGGTTATAAGGTGCTAAATGAACTTTTGACAGCTCCTCCGCTGGCCACAAAGAGAGTTATTATGGCTCGACCGAAATATTCGCCGTATATTTATCTACTTTTTTATAGTAAATACGATCCAGCCTTATATCAAAAGGAAGCGGTTCGTTATCCTCCAACGGAGGATGGATTTGTTGACGTGCGAGAGTTTGGTAGATATCAGTTCAGAGACATAGATTGGAGTAAGGATTTGCAGCAAGATGTTGTTTTGGTTGAATGGAGTACTCAAGTGCCGGAATATGTAAAGAATTCTTATAAAACGCAGGAAGTAACACTGCCAAATGGGGAATCTTTGTTTACCGTAATAGAAACAAAATGAAGAAAAACTTTTTTTGGATTATAGCTATTATTTTATTTTCAATACCTACGCTAGTTACTCTTTTCCATCCCGGTTTTTTTCTAAGTGATGATGGCGAATGGATGGTAATTCGTTTTTCGGCATTTCATCAAGCTTTGCGAGATGGGCAATTCCCTGTAAGATTTTTAGGTCGTCTTAATTACGGGTATGGTTATCCAGTTTCAGATTTCCTTTATCCGGGCTTTATGTATCTAGGAGAGATATTCAAATTATTGGGTTTTGGATTTGTTTCAACAATAAAGATTATCTTGGGATTGTCTATGGTAGGTTCGGCAATATTTTCATATCTTTGGCTATCGAAAGTATTTGGTAAATGGGCGTCATTCATAGGTTCATTATTGTATCTATATGCACCCTATCATTTATTCGATCTATATAAGCGTGGTTCCGTTGGAGAAATATTGGCTTTGTGTTTTGCACCTTTTGTGTTTTGGCAAATTGAGAGAAGAAGTTTTTTTTGGACAAGTTTGGGAGTAGCTTTTTTGATTCTCTCTCACAATAGTTTATCCTTGTTGTTTTTGTTTTTAATTATTCTATATCTGATAATCCGAGGTTTAGCATCAGCTGTATATCTTTTACCTTCTATAGTTGTTGGACTAGGTTTATCTGCGTTTTATTGGATTCCTGCGATTTTTGATTTGCAATATACAATTTTCCATAAGGTTCAAATTAGCGAGTGGGGTAATTATTTTGCATCACTAAATCTCGTTGGTGCTTTGCCTATTTTAGTTCTAATTTGGTATCTTTTAGGATTACGTTCTGGGAAAAATATGGTTTCCAAGTTAATGTTTTTTAGTGGAATATTCTGTCTTTTCTTAAGTTTTTCGATAAGTTCTTTTGTTTGGAAATTTTTGCCAGTTTCATTCATCCAGTTTCCTTTTAGGTTTTTATCAGTTGTATTTTTGCAGATATCTTTTTTAGCGGCATTTTTATTAGATAAAGTAAAGGGGAATAAAAGTTATTTATTGGGAGCAATATTTTTTGCGATTTGCTTTATTTCCTCTTTTTCCCTTTTGACTCCTCAAAAAACCTTTGATAAAGGAGATTCATATTATGCAACAAATGAGGGTACGACAACTGTAAAAGATGAATATATGCCAATATGGGTGAAAAATAATCCAATAGGGCATCCTCAGGAAAAAGTTGCCATTATTAATGGTCAGGTAAAAGATCTTAAGATTAAATCAAATAAAATAAGTTTTGTATCAAATTCAATAATACCGTCTAGGGTTTTAATTAATACAGTATATTTCCCTGGGTGGAATGCAGTCATAGATGAAAAAAGCTCTTTAATTGATTATAAAAACAACGGATTGATTCAGATTGAAGTGCCTCGGGGTGAGCATAATATAATTGTGAGCTTTGGCGAAACGCCTATTAGGTTAATAAGTGATATTGTTTCTTTTTTAAGTCTTTTCATATTATTATTTTGTACGATATGCGTAAGGAGAAAAGCATTGTTTAATGTATGAATTTTATTAAAAAAAATTACCTATTAATTATAGCTCTGCTTTTATGTTTTTGGGCAGTTAAGTCGCTTTTTGCTCCCGGCTTTTTTCCAATGCATGATGATGAGCAGGTAGCGAGACTGTTTGATTTAAATCAGGTATTAGAAGCCTGGCAGATTCCTCCTAGAATTGCTCCGAATCTAGGTTTCGGATACGGATATCCATTTTTTAATTTTTATCCTCCATTTGCCTATTATGTGGCGGAAGTCTTTAAGATAGTCGGCTTTTCCTATATTGGATCAATAAAGTTTATGGTTGGATTGGGTTTTATTTTGGGATCTTTTTTCATGTATCTTCTATCGAAAGAATTTTTCGGTAAATTAGGCGGCTTGATCTCTGCGGTTTTTTATACGTTTGCACCTTACCATGCGGTTGATGTGTATGTTAGAGGAGCGTTTCCTGAATTTTGGTCGATGGTCTTCTTGCCTTTAATCTTCTGGTCTCTTTATAAATTAAATAAAGATTACAAATGGAAATATATTATTCTTTCAATAGTTTCAACATCTTTTTTAATCTTGTCTCATAATTTGGTAATGGTAATGGCGGGTCCGTTTATCTTTGTTTGGATTATTCTTTGGAGTTTTGTTACTAGAAATAAAATTCGTTATCTGTGCTTAAGCTTAAGCGCTTTAATATTTTCCTTTTTAACTACTGCTTATTTCTGGATCCCTTCATTTTTTGAAAAAGGTTATACCATGGTTAATCTTTTAACCACAGAACTTGCCAATTACGGACAACATTTTATTTGTCTTCCCCAATTCTGGAATTCTCCCTGGGGATATGGCGGATCGGTTGCGGGTTGTGTTCTTGACGGCATGTCTTTTCAAATCGGAAAAATCCAGATATTCATGTCTTTGTTCTCAGTTTTAACTGCTTTTGTTCTTTTCAGCATTAAGAAGAGCAGAACTCTTGGAGTAATGTTGTTTGTTTTTATAGTTTCCTTGCTATTTTCGGTTTTTATGATGACTTCTTATTCACGGTTTGTCTGGGACAGGATTTCACTTCTCTGGTACGTTCAATTTCCTTGGCGTTTTCTTATTTTTACTTCCTTTTTTGCCTCATTTCTGGCCGGATCATTCGTTTTGATTCCCATATCTTCTAAAATTAAATATATCTTTGCGACATTAATTCTTTTCGGAACAATTTTTATAAATGCGAAATATTTTGTACCTTCAAAATTCTTGCTTTCCGTCAAGGATGTGGACTATGTTAGTCAAGAAAAAATTCGTTGGGATACAAGCATACTTGCTTGGGAGTATGTTCCCAAAGGCATCGCAACAAAAAAATCAGATATCAATACTACAATTATCGATATAGAAAAAAAAGATATTGCTAAAAAAAGTTTTCAAGTAATAAGTGGAGATATGGTCGTTAAGCAGCTTAAAGATATTCCTCAAGAGAAAGAATATCTGGTGTCATCTAGCAAGAAGAGCATTTTAAGAATTAATACTTATTCTTTTCCTGGGTGGAAGGTGTATGTAGACGGAAAGGAAACACCTTATGCAAATAACAATAAATTGAAACTTATAACATTAAGTCCTCTTGTTGGTAATCATACTGTTGTTGCAAAGTTTACAGATACCCAAATTAGACATTGGGGGAATTGGATATCGTTAGTTAGCATATTGGCTTTGATTGTAGTTAGCATATTTAATATAATTAGAAATCTGACTTTGAAAAAGGTTAAGTCTATATTATGAAAAAAACAAGCGTTGAAATAACAATTCCCGTATACAATGAGGAAAAAGAACTCGCAAAAAATATTCTTATTCTTCATGATTTTTGCGAAAAAAAGCTAGGGGAATACAATTGGCATATTACGATTGCGGATAATGCTTCTTTTGACAATACTCCCATAATTGCAGGAAATTTAGTAAAGAAATATTCAAAAATATTATATTCTAGACTTGATCAGAAGGGGAGGGGAAGAGCAGTAAAACGTGTCTGGAGCCAATCTAAATGCGATTATTGCGTATATATGGACCTAGATCTTTCTACTGACCTCATGCATTTGCCAAATATTCTTAAAAAACTTGGATCAGGATATGATGTTGCAATTGGATCTAGACTCGCAAAGGGGGCAAAAGTGATAGGTCGGACACTGATACGCGAATTAACTTCAAGAGCGTTAAATTTCTTTTTTATACAATTTTTTTTCCATACTCATTTCACCGATGCCCAATGCGGATTTAAAGGAGTGACCAAAAATGTTGTGGAGAATCTTATTCCAAAGATTGTTGATAATGGATGGTTTTTTGATGGAGAGCTCTTGATAGTTGCTGAAAAAAGCGGTTATAAAATTTATGAGGAGCCGGTTCATTGGGTAGATAATCCTGGATCAACAGTCCGCTTGATATCGACCATCTGGGGAGATTTACTGTCTATTAAGAGGTTGCTTTTGACTAGACCTTGGAAGGATAAGAAATAATATGGAAAATTTAAATCCAGAATTAGTTATAAAGAGATCGATTCGTGGAGTCCTGACTTTGATCTCCAGAACATTTCTCCTGAACCTTATTTCTTTCGCCGCATTCTTGGTAGTGACAATTATTTTGCCGGCCAAAGATGTGGGTATCTATACGGCGGTAATAGCTATCCAGAGAATTATTTCTTTCTTTACCGACTTTGGTCTTGGTGCCGCTTTAGTTCAGAAAAAACATGATTTAAAGCAGGAAGATCTGGAAACCGCTTTTACCGTTCAGGCCGTAGTTACGCTTCTTATCTTTCTTATAATTTTGGCGTCTATCGGTTGGCTCGGGAGCTTTTTTAGGCTAAACGGACAGGCCCAGATACTCCTGTTGGTTTTGGTATTTACTATTTTTGTTTCTTCTTTCAAAGTAATTCCTTCCATTCTTTTGGAAAGGACCATTAATTTCGGAAAGTTAGTTTTTCCTCAGATTGCCGAATCTTTAGCTTTCAACGGCATTTTGGTCGCTGGCATTCTTTTAGGCTTCGGATTAAATGCCTTTAGCTGGGCTTTTCTTTTGTCGTCTCTTATCGGAATACCTGTTTATTACATTGTTTCGCCATGGAAGATAGGATTTGGTATCCATAAAGATTCACTGCATAGCCTTAAATACGGAATTCAGTTCCAGGCAAAAAACATTCTCGCAACAATTAAAGACGATCTTTTGACGGTTATCCTGACACGCTTTTTGTCTTTTACCCAGATTGGTTACATCGGCTTTGCCCAGAGAATTTCTTTCCTGATTTACCGTTATGTGGTTGACAGCGTGACTAAAGTTACCTTCTCAACTTACTCCAGAGTACAGCATGATTTGCAGTTCATGAAAAAAGCGGTTGAAAAGTCTCTGTATTTTGTCAGCGCCGGTATGTTTCCTGTTCTATTCGGTTTAATTGTGATTTCTTCCGACCTCATAAAATACTTTCCCAAATGGCACAATAAATGGGAGCCGGCGATTTTAAGCATCGTCTTTTTCTCTCTGAATGCGGCCGTTTCTTCCTTATCGGGAATTTTGGTTAATGTTCTGGACGCAACCGGAAGAGTTAAAACTACCTTGCAACTTATGGTTTTGTGGACCACCCTTACTTGGATTTTGACTCCCATATTTATTTATCTCTACGGCTTTAACGGGGTTTCGGTTGCCTCATTTTTAGTTACCTTAACCATCGTTTATACGATATATTTGGTTAAAAAGGTTATTGATTTTAATTTTATGGCCGCAATTTCCAAGCCGTTAATTTCCGCTGTTTTAATGTGTGTCGTAGTTTACTTTTTGGCTAATCTGTTTGCCAGAAACTTTATAACTTTAATTTTAGTTGTCATAGCCGGGGGGATAGTTTATGCAATTTCCTTATTTGTGCTTTCAGGACAGGAATTAAAAAATGATCTGGTCAGATTCGGAATAAAACTGTAAGAATAAGCCTTATTTGATATACTACTAATATGGCTAAGAAGAATTCGCTTTCCGTAGTTATTTCCGTATACAATGGGGAGAAAGTGCTTGAAGATTGCTTAAAATCGGTAGCTTTTGCTCAAGAGATTATTGTTGTTGAAAATTCCTCAACCGACAAAACCGCAGAAATTGCCAGTAAATATACGGACAAGATTTTTACCAGAGTCAATAATCCGATGTTGAATATTAATAAGAATTTCGGATTTTCTAAAGCCACGGGAAACTGGATTCTTTGTCTTGATGCCGACGAGCGAATTACACCTGAACTTGAGGCTGAAATCAAGAGACTGAATCTTGATAGCAACGGTAAGAGTGACGGATATTGGATTCCCCGGAAAAATATAATTTTTGGCAAATGGATTGAACACACCGGTTGGTATCCTGATTATCAGTTAAGATTATTTAGAAAAAGCAAGGGCAAATTTCCCGAGAAGCATGTGCATGAAATGATTAAGGTTGAAGGAGAAACTGGATATCTCAAGGGTGATTTGCTCCATTATAACTACGTCACGATTTCTCAATTCTTGAGCAAACTAAATATCTATGTTGCCAATGAGGCGGAACAATTAATTGCCGGGGGCTATAAATTTAAATGGCAGGACGCAATTGCTGTGCCCGTCAAAGAATTTTTGAGCCGTTTTTTTGCCAGAGAAGGATATAAGGATGGTTTCCATGGCCTGATGCTTTCCTTACTTATGGCCTTTTATCACTTATTGATAATTGCTACGGCTTGGGAAAAACGCGACTTTGAAAAAATAGAAATTAGCGTTGATAAAGAAATAAAAGGAGAATTTAAAAAAGCATATCGTGATGTAATGTATTGGATAGCTGATGAGAGAATAAAAAGAGTAAAAAACCCTTTCAAGCGGGCCTATTATAAAATTTTAAGAAAAATCCATGCAAAATAGCTTTTATGAAAAGTGTTTTTGTTTTAATTTTAAACTTCAATGGAGCAAAAAATACCTTAGAATGTCTGGAATCTTTGAAGAAAATTAATCTTCCGGACGTTAAGCTCACAATTTTAATTGTTGACAACAATTCTCAAGAAAAACTTGATCTACGAAATGAAACCGCCGGAAAAATTAAAATAGAAGTAATTAAAAATAAAGAAAATTTGGGTTTTTCAGGCGGAAATAATGTCGGTATTCAATATGCTTTAAAAAATAATGCCGATTACGTTTTGATTTTAAATAATGATACCTATGTTGACCCTAATTTCTTAACTGAATTATTGAAAGTTGCGGAAAAAGATAGAAGTATCGGAATCTCGGTTCCCAAAATATATTTTGCGCCCGGTTTTGAATATCACAAAAACCGTTACGCAAAAGAACAATTAGGAAAAGTTATCTGGTATGCGGGAGGAAAAATGGATTGGAAAAATATAATTGGAAGCAACCGGGAAGTTGACGAAGTTGACAAAGGACAGTTTAACAAAATTGAAGAAACAGAAATTGCAACGGGATGTTGCATGCTGATAAAAAAAGAAGTGCTTGAAGAAGCCGGTAATTTTGATGGAAAATTCTTCCTGTACTATGAAGATGCTGATCTAGCGATGAGAGTAAAAAATAAAGGATTTAAGATTGTTTATGTTCCCAAGTCGGTGATCTGGCATAAAAATGCCGGTTCGACAGGTGGATCCGGATCAGTACTTCAAGATTATTATATTGCCCGCAACCGCTTATTATTCGGATTTAAATACGCGCCGATCCGTTCAAAATTAGCCCTTTTCAGGGAAAGCGTATCTTTGCTTTTCAGGGGAAGAAAGTGGCAAAGACGAGGTGTAATAGATTTTTATTTGGAAAGATTTGGGAAAGGAAGTTATAAAACAGAATGAAAATTTCAGGAATTGTTATTGTTAAAAATGCGGAAGAAATGATTGCGGATTGTTTGGACTCGTTAACTTTCTGTGATGAAATTGTCGTTGTTGACAGTTTTTCAGAAGACCGGACCAAGGATATTGCCGAAAAAATGGGAGCAAAAGTTTACGAACTTAAATTCAAAGATTTTTCGCAGGCTCGTAACTTCGGTTTGGAAAAAGCAGCGGGTGAATGGGTTGTCTATATTGATTCTGATGAAAGAGTTACCAGAGAACTGGCAAATGAAATTAAAAAGAATATTTCAACCAATGATTTTTCGGCTTTCAGAATTAAACGCAAGAATTTTTATTTTGGAAATAATGAATGGCCTTACATAGAGTATCTAGAGAGGGTATTTAAAAAAAACAAATTACAAGGCTGGTATGGAGAGGTGCATGAAAGTCCAAAAGTCATTGGCAACATCGGTACGCTTGATGGACTTATATTGCATTATACGCATCGCAATTTAACATCGATGGTAAATAAGACAATAGAATGGTCGAAGATTGAAGCAGAATTACGTTTTAAATCAGGTCATCCCAAGATGGCTTGGTGGAGGTTTCCACGTGTTATGCTGACGGCCTTTTTTGACTCCTACGTCAGGCAAGGAGGCTATAAAGTCGGGGTAGTAGGCTTGATAGAGAGTATGTATCAATCTTTCAGTATTTTCGTGACCTACGCGAGACTGTGGGAAATGCAGCAAGAGAAAAATAAATAAATTATATTTGTGAGAAAATATTTTTTTAAATTTTGGCCTGTAGTTTTTATTTTTTTAGTTTGGTTTATCTTTGCGCAACCTTATTTTTTAAATAATAAAGTTCCTTTCCCCTCTAACTATCAGGTAAACAATTTTGCTCCTTGGAGTGCGAATAATAAATTTTGGGGACCTGTAAAAAACGGTGCTATGCCAGACATTATTACTCAAATATATCCATGGAAACATTTGGCAATTGATATTTGGAAAACAGGACAAGTGCCTCTTTGGAATCCATATACTTTTTCCGGTAATCCTTTATTGGCAAATTATCAATCAGGAGTGCTCTCACCTTTCAATATTCTTTTTTTTGCCCTCCCTTTTGTAGACGCGTGGAGCATTCTTGTTCTTCTGCAGCCATTACTTGCAGGGTTATTCATGTATTTATTTGTGCGGAGTTCGAAGATCAGTAAGGTGGGGAGCTTGATATCTTCTGTTTCTTTTATGTTTTGTGGTTTTATTACTACTTGGATGGGTTATGCGACTTTAGGATACGCTATTTTATTTTTACCTCTTTCACTCTTTTGTATTGAAAAGTATTTTGAAACAAGTAAGAGTATATTTTTATTTTTATTATCTTTAACATTGCCTCTGTCATTTCTTAGCGGACATTTTCAAATAAGTTTATATTTCTTAATTGCAGTTCTATCTTATGTTATTTATAAGGCTATTATCGGCAGGAGCATATGTAATATTTTGCGCATTATGCTTTATATCTGTTTTGGCTTGCTCCTTATAATGCCGCAAGTTTTGCCATCAATAGAGCTATATCTACAGTCTTTTAGAAGTTCTTTTTTCCAGACAGGTGGAATTCCGATAGGATATCTTCCCTCATTTCTAGTTCCTGATTTTTTCGGAAATCCAGTTACTAGAAATACTTGGTTTGGAAATTATGCTGAATGGAACGCATATATTGGTGTCATTCCCCTTATGCTTGCTATTTATAGTCTTTTGAGGATAAAAAAACATCAAACACTTTTTTTCTTCATTTTCGGCTTATTATCTCTAATTTTGGCAATTAGTAATCCAATATCTGCATTTATTCAGAATTTTCACATACCGATTTTGTCAACAAGTGCTATCAATAGAATTATTGTTTTATTTAGCTTTTCTTTTACTATCCTTGCGGGACTGGGTTTCGATCAGCTTTTTTCAGATATTAAAAAGGCAAATATGAAATTAATCTTAATATGGCTTAGCTTATTTGGCTCTTTGTTTATCATTTTGTGGGCAGCAATTTTCCAAAAGTTATTTATTCCGCTGGACAAAATTTCTATTTCAAAGCAAAATTTAATTTTGCCCACAATTTTGTTTCTTGCAACGTTTAGCTTAGTTGTTTCGGCAATAATGTTTGGGAAAATAAAGTATAAAAAAGTATCGTATGCTCTCCTAGCTTTGGGATTTGTAGTTTTGGTTGCATTTGATATGTTAAGGTTTGCCGTTAAATGGCAAGCTTTCGATCCTAAGAATCTTGTTTTTCCGTCTTTTTCCACAACGCAAGCTTTCTCTAAAATCTCCGGATACAATAGGGTTTTTGGAAATCTTGGGGGAGAAGCGACAATGTATTACAAATTGCCCTCAGTTGAGGGGTACGATGCTTTATATAGCAAAAGGTACGGACAGTTTATTGGATACATAGAAAATAATCAGCTCATTCAATCTAGTTGGTCGGTTGTTAGTTTTCCTAAGAATTCCCCAAATACATCAAAGGCAATTAACTTATTGAATATGAAATATCTTGTTCATAAACTTTCTGATGATGGAGCTTCATGGACTTTCCCTGTTTGGAAATATCCCGGAAAGCAATTCGAGTTAATTTACGAAGATAACTATTATAAATTTTATCAAAATAATAATGTCTTTCCTCACGTTTTTCTCGTTGGAGAGTATAGCGTTATTAAAGATGATGAGCAAATTTTAAAGACACTATTTAGTAATGGTTTTAATTTAAGAAATGAAATCGTTTTAGAAGAAGATCCTAAAATTACCAAAACAAGTGAATATCTTGGAGAAACTAAAATTATCAATTATCAGCCAAACAATATTGATATTTCAGTCGAAGCAAGGAGCAATGCCTTGCTGTTTTTAACAGAGAATTATAACGAGGGTTGGAAGGCGAGCGTAGATGGCAAGAGCGTATCAATTCTAAGAGCAGATTATACCTTTAGGGCAATAAGGATAGATGCTGGTAAGCATATCGTCAGATTTTGGTACGATCCATGGAGCTTCAAGTTGGGGTTATATCTGGCAATCGGAGGTGTGATTGGGATTTTGATTACTTCTTTGATTTCCAGAACTTTAAATCGCTCAAAGTCAGCCTCTTCTTAGCAAATCGGAAAAGCTAGATAATCATAAAAACCTCTCAAGTCATCCACCAAGTGATATAATCGTAATTAAGATGACCAAACTTTTTTTTGACATAGAAACTTTACCGGCGGAGAAAGAAAAACACTCAATTCTTCACGAGATTCATCAGAAGAGAACCAATGATGGAAAAAGAGTTGATGAGCTGGATTATTTTATTTCCAATACTTCTTTTGACGGAACTTTTGGCAGAGTTGCCTGCTTGTCTTATGCGATTGATGACGGGCCGGTCAAAACTTTCTCGGGGGATGAAAAGAAAATCCTGCAGGATTTTTGGGAAGTAGCCAAGACGGTGGATTTGTTTGTCGGATTTAATATTATGGATTTTGATTTGCGGTTTATTTATCAGCGTTCGGTAGTGTTAGGAATCAAACCAAGCATTGAATTAAATTTTGCCAGATATAGAAATAATCCGATTTACGATGTCATGCGCGAATGGGTTAAATGGAACATGCAAGCTTCTATAAATTTAGATACGCTCGCCAAGGCTTTAGGGTTTCCTTCGTCCAAAGGCGGGAAAGTTGAAGGAAAAGATGTTGCTAAAGCATTTGAGGATGGAAGAATAAAAGAAATTTGCGAGTATTGCGAAAAGGACGTTGAAGTCACCAGGAAAATCTACAAAAGAATGGTTTTCGAAGATTAATTTTTTACCGTTGGGTGTGTCCATTCAGCGAACTCTTCATCTAGATCTTTTAGTATTGCCGGAATTTTTTCATGATAGGTATTTACAAAAAACGCTTCAGCCATTTTTTTCATTTGAAGAGGAAGATTGCTTGTTTTGCTTCTAGACTTAAAATACTTAATTAAAGTTTCCTTTAATTCCTTAAAGGCAGATATCTGGTCATTCAAAAATATGCTTGTTTGATTTATATTGCCGGAGTCACTCTTTTCGAACAAGGGGAAATCTACGGGAACAGAGCTTGGGCATTTGCGGTCTGGTTCAGGCCTAATTAGGCCAGGATCTTTGGTGTGTGGGCCGTCTTTGATTATCAACTTAAACTTTGCGTCAGAACCTTTTGCTACTTCAATGCTAAATTCTGTCTTTATGTTCCCCATGGCTGGAGTACAGTCGCTAATTTTCGTATCTTCTGAGTGATCTTCTTTCTGTTTTGAGTATGCTCCATCCCATCCTCCGGTTGCATACACATTTTCATGCGTAAGACGTAGCATTACTGTTGGAACTTTTGCCACCAACTTATATCCGATCATTATACTTTCCCTAAAGACTTCTTTTATCTCGCCCTTTCCGTCCCAATGTTTGATTTTAACCTGTTCAAGCAGCCCTTTGATACGGAAGCTTTTGAGAATCCGATCCACTTCGGATTGGTTAAGCGTTGATTGCTCTTTCTTTATTGGTTGAAACCCTGGCTGACCTGCTTTTCGTTCTGTTTCCGTACTGGTTACCATATAACAGAGAATAATATCATCTTATAGTATTGGTTGTCAAGGGTAGTGGGGACTAGCTTAAGCTTTTGTCTTCCAGAATTGGAGGTCTTTGAAGGTCATTCTTTTCTTGGCGAAACGGAAAAGATAAATAATTTCCAGAATTCCCAGCGTATTTAAGACCAGCACCGCAATAAACCAATTTCTTTGATTATGTTTTGAGGCATTCCATAGAGCGACACCTTTCCAAGCCACAGACCAAACCAGAACCAGAAATTCTAAAAGATACGACGTTATTGATGAATCCATGTATTTAAGGTTATCATAGCTTTGTAAACTTTGCAAGGGGATTGAAAGTTGGGTAGTGGGTCAATTTGAAAATACTTGAAAATATTCTTGACCGCTCATGAATCAATGTGTTAATATCTTCTTATGACAAAAGACATTAACCAACCTGCTCACCCTCTCGTTAAGAAGGCAACCGGAGAGAAGAATCCTGCTGCAGTTGCGCTAGGAAGATTGGGTGGACTGGTAGGTGGTCATGCACGGGCAAAGAAATTAAGTGCAAAACGAAAAAAAGAAATAGCAAAAAAAGCCGCTAAGGCTCGTTGGAAGAAATAAGATATTACGTGACCCCTTATATGCGTAGGCTTAATCCTAATCGTGAAGTTAATTATGTGTTTCAAGCTTATTTTGAACCTCCACAGTCAGGGCAACTGGTAAGACTGCCCGCAAGAACTTCTAACAACTCTTTTTCGTCAGGCTCCCAACCGCAATTTTTACACTTTATTTTATAGCAATTCTTGCAATCTTCTTGTTTTTGTTTTGCTTGATTTTTCATGTTTATACCGCATTTTTTTTATTATCAGCTTCCGTACATGCTCTGCAAACTTTGCACGGGCCGCAAGGTACATCTTTTCCACAAAGTCTACACGGTCCCGGCTCATCATAAGTTTTACCATCCCATGCCGTTGCTGACCTCTCTGTAATAGAAGTCGTTGCTGTGGCACTGCTTCCTCCTGCGCATCCTGGGAGTTTTTGGACTTTTTCAACAACCTGACCATAAGTCATTGCATGCCTTGTAGCAATATTACCCAGCTGATGGATTGCTGTATCTACTTCCTCATAATGCATTTTCTTATCAACCAAGAAGTACATTGAAAGTCTTAGAAAAGTTGCTGCCAGCGCTTTTTGTATTTCTAATTCTGCATGTTCTCCTGAAAGCATGTATTCTTTAAATTCGTTTATTATCTCTCCAGTTTTTTCATCGAAATCATAAAGTTCTTGTCTTCTTTCAACATCTCTTCGCATCTGCGACCAGGTCTTCTCTTTATGGCTAAAACGTGATTTTTGAATAGTTTCTAAAGTATTAATCAAATTTTGGGTAGTTATGTCTGAGGAGGTATTTTCCCCGTCTCTAAACGCAATCGCTCTGACACAATCAATCGTACTTGCCCCTTGAGGCAGTTTTCGTCCTGTTAATTGTTCTACTAATTCTTTTGCCTTTATTAAATCAAAGTCCGTTCTAAGCGTTGTGCCGATAACTTTGTTTCCTTTTTTTTGAAAATGAAAAGTCATTGTATCTTCATAAACTATTCTTCTGCCATTGTCCATTAATAAACCTGTATCACCCGGCGGACTTACCATAACCGCTGTTGCCCCATCTCCTCCCTCTAGCAAATAGTTTTGTATTAAGGAAAGTGATTCAAACACTGCTCCTCCTCTTTCTTTTGGATCAACCGTAGCAAGCATTTTTCTTCCGTATTTTCTGTCTACAAGCTCTCCGTTTACTATCTCGTATTCAAAAGGGAATACCGTTCCTTGTTTTAGATATTCAAGACAGAATCCACGTAAATCTCTCTCTACCTGATTTGCCCCAGTGGTTCTATCACCCACTTCTGTTAAGAGTCTCATTTGTGCTTTCATACTAAAACCAACATTATTTATATTCCACCAATTTCTTGGCAAACCTTCTTTCTTATAATTTTGATTAAAATAATCTATTTGCTCTTCCAATGCAGATTTTGGTCGATATACTTCAACCATTGAGATTCTTTGAACTTGAGATTGAGGAGTAACCCACACGTCTGATGACCTCAACATTGTATTTGCCATCGCCGGATGGAAATCTTGAACTGGTAATTGCAATGAATATCCTAGTGTTTCTCCCATAAAAAAACTCCTCTACTTCCAGAGGAGTTGCATAAAAAATATGCTTCTGCTCGGAAGACTAATATCGGGGATCTGACTTTACAGTTGCGGCACAGTGCAGGAATCAAACCTGCTTCACCCGTGAAATTATCTTTTATTTAAGATAATTTCTGCTTGTTTTTCTAAATAATTTATATATCTTGTAAACATAAAAAGCAAGTCTGAGTTTTAAAATATAGTACGAAATGTCAGGTAGTTGGTCTGTGCTAAAAAATAGAATTTATAGAGAAAGAGCAGTATCGTTAACTAAATCAGTTATTCCTCCCTTACTTTCTCCCATATAATGTTCTCCAATCCCTGCTCTTTAATTACCTCTTTGTTTGTAAGATAAAATGGAAGATAAGAGAATTCTTCATTTCTGACTTTTTGGATTAGCTTTCGGATATTCCTCTGCTTATGTTTGTTGCGTAAGATAAAAAGAACGATTGGAAATTTAAGATTAGTCGTTTCTTTCCAGCTACCTTCCGCTGAGGTGATGTAGCGTCTAATTCTTTCTTTAAGCGCTCTCTTTGGAATATTTAAATCAAGCACTTCAAGTAAATAGCGTCTGATATGCTGACCCTTTTGTCTAATCACGAAGTAACTGTCTGGAAATGGTTTAGGAAAATAGTCATAGCTCGTCAACTCAACTTTAGTAAAGAATTCTAGCTCTCCGTTTCCTTTTCTCTTTTCATATTGATTACGTAGCTGAAGATATATCTTAGCCGTATAACAACAATGTGCTTTAAATTCCTCCGAGAGATCCTTCTCTCGATAGATCTGATCTAAAACAGATAGTTTGTATCCTTTTCGGTCCTTTAATATTTGTCTTGCCTTGGTTGCTAAGCAATATACTGCCGGCTTAGTTCTTTCAACAAATGATGTCCTGTCATAGAACTGATGTATGTATTCTTTTGTTGTTAAATCCTTTAACCATTGTTGAATTCTGGTTGGTAATTTATGGTGTAATAATAGTTGAATAGTAGTAGTGTTTAGGAATCTAAATTGATAGAGGAGTAATAGTATTGCTAATTGTTTTTTAGTAATTGGTAGTTTAATTGTTTGTTGTTTCATATCTTATCTTAAGTAATAAGTACAACACCTAATATATTTATATATAGAAGAGGGGTGATCTTCTTAGAAATTAAGCCTAATCTCCATATGTTTTTGCGTGTGCGTTGCATACAGAATAGGCAGAGGAAAACTCGACCTGATATTAGCAAAAGATGAGAAAAAAGTAAAGAGATAAGAATCATCATATTTGACAATGCTTGAGCGGTCAAGTATAATATATTCATGAATGTCCTTCCTCTTGAAAAGAAAATACAAGTATTATCAGCTCTCGTAGAAGGGACTGCTATTAGGGCATCTAAGAAAATAGAAAACCTTGAATATGCAGTTTCCTTACATTCTATGTATTACAATTTCTACGGGCCACATAAAACGCTTAATCCAAGAGCGGTTGATGTAACTCCCGCTATGGCTGCAGAAGTAACAAACAGAAGATGAACCTTGGAAGACATTATTTATTTAGCAGAATCAAATTGACCCACTACCGAAAGTTGTATAGAATTGAGTAATGAGGATTGGAGTTTTCGATCCGTATCTGGATACTTTAAGCGGGGGCGAAAAATACATGTTAACGATTGCATCATGTCTTTCTTCTGACAATGAAGTATTTATTTTCTGGGACAAAAATAAAGAAGCCGAAATTAAGAAAACAGCTCTCCAAAAGCTGGGACTAGACCTGTCTGGAATTAAATTTTACGAAAATATCTTTGCCAAGAATGTTTCGACTGTTTCCCGCCTGATTGAATCCAATAAGTTTGACGCAATTGTTTATTTAAGCGACGGTAGTATTCCGATGGTCGGAACAAAGTTATATGTTCATTTCCAATTTCCGGTGGAGTGGGTTAACGGTCAGTCTTTGAAAACCAAAATAAAGTTGTCCTTTGTCAAAAAAATATTCTGCAATTCAAAATTCACCAAAAAATTTATTGACAATAAATTAGACGTTCAAAGCGAGGTTCTATATCCACCTGTTGATTTACATATCCTTAAGGAAGTGAAAAAGGAAAACATAATTTTGCACGTCGGAAGATTTGATGTTGATAATCAGGGAAATAATTATAAAAAGCAGGATGTGATGATTGAGATGTTCAAGCAAATGGTCGATGCCGGACTTAAGGATTGGAAATTTAAACTTATTTTGGGAGGAGTTAAGGATATAAATAGACTGGCAGAATACAAAAAAATGATTCAAGGTTACCCGATTGAGTTAATTGTTAATATTTCAAATCAGGAACTTTGGGAGCATTACTCCTTGGCTAAGATCTATTGGCACGCCACAGGCTTAGGAGAAGATTTGGGGAAGTATCCTGAAAAAGCGGAGCATTTTGGGATTTCTACAGTTGAAGCGATGGGGTCGGGAGCAGTGCCGGTGGTATTTAATGCCGGAGGACAAAGGGAAATCATTGAGAATGAGAAAAATGGATTTTTGTGTGACAACAAAGAAGATTTCGTTTCTAAAACTATGGCTTTAATTAAAGACGACGATTTATTAAAAAAACTTTCCAAAGAAGCAATAAAAAGATTAAGCATTTTCAGCGGAGACAGATTTTGTTTGGAAGTAAAAAATATTATTAAATGAAAAAAATATTACCGTATTTATCGATTGTCTTAATTGTTTTTGTATTTTTCTGGCAATTTTTGTTTAAGGGTTTATTGCCTATTCCTTCCGACGATATTGTCGGACTTTATCATCCCTTCCGCGACTTGTATGCAAAGGATTATCCTAACGGCATTCCCTTTAAAAATTTCTTAATCACTGATCCTGTTAGACAGCAGTACCCGTGGAGGGAATTGGCAATTTCAGTGGAGAAAAAAATTCAGTTGCCATTATGGAATCCGTATGTTCTTTCAGGAAGTCCACTTTTAGGGAATTTCCAATCAGCAGTCTTTAGTCCTTTAAACATTTTGTTTTTCATAATGCCGTTTAATTTGGCATGGAGTTTAATAATCTTTCTCGGTCCACTCTTAAGCGGAATATTTTTATATCTATATCTTGACAATTTAAAATTAAGTAAATGGGCTAGTGTCTTGGGTGCCTTCACTTTTTCTTTTTCAGGATTTTTTGTCTCTTGGATGGAATGGGGGACAATTACGCAGGTTGCCTTATGGCTGCCGTTGGTTTTGCTTTCAGTAGATAAGATAGTTTTGGACAAAAAGGGCTTTAGGTGGGCTTTGATTTACCTTTTATCTTTTGTTTTTGCTTTTTTTGCAGGACATTTGCAGACCTTCTTTTATCTGGCGGTAGTTTCACTTATTTATTTTATTTTAAGGTGGTGGAAGCATGGAGAAAATAGAAAAGTTTTAATCTTATACGTAATACTTAATACTATATTCTTAATACTAAGCGCTATCCAATCAATTCCCGCACTTCAATTAATTGGATTATCTGCCAGAAATATAGATGTCGGAGGGATTAATGCACAGGGTTGGCTTATTCCTTATCAACATCTGATTCAATTCATTGCTCCTGATTATTTCGGCAACCCTGCGACCTTAAATTACTGGGGAACGTGGAACTACGGAGAGATGGTCGGTTATGTCGGGATTATCCCTTTAATTTTTTGCTTTTGTGCCATCTTTTTCCGCAGGGATAAAAAAACTTTATTCTTTGGCTCAATGTTGTTTTTGTCTTTGCTTCTTGTCTTGCCGACATTTTTAGCCAAACTTCCGTTTACTCTTAATGTTCCGTTTTTGGATGCGGCTCAACCGACACGCTTGATCTTTGTTGTTGATTTTGCTTTGGCCGTTCTGGCGGCCTTAGGTTTTGACTATTTCTTAAAGACAAAAAAGAAAATCCGGATAATTTACCCCCTAATTTTAATTGGAGTTATCTTAATAGGTCTATATATTTTTATACCCAAAAATCATCTTATAGTTGTAAGAAGCAATCTAATCTTTCCCGCATTTTTATATATAATTTCTTCAGTTTTGTTTATTTCCCGGATTGTCTTTCAAAATAAGAAAAAAATGACCATTTTGATCCTTGTTTTACTGTTGGTACTTACCGGATTTGATTTATTAAGATTCGGATGGAAATATAACCCTTTTACTCAAAAAGCCTATCTTTTTCCCGAAACTAAAACAATGTCATATTTAAAAGAAAACTTAGGCAATTACAGGTATATGACTACGGATTCTCAAATTTTACCTCCGAATTTTTCTTCAATTTATAGATTGCAAAGCGTGGACGGTTATGACCCGTTGTACCTGCAAAGGTATGGAGAGTTGATTACCGCTATGGAAAGAAACAGACCCGACATCACCCCTCCGTTTGGATTTAATCGGATTATTACGCCTCACAATTTTGAGTCCAAGATCGCAAATTTACTAGGTGTGAAGTATGTCTTGAGTCTTACGGAGCTTAATCTTCCAAGTTTTAAAAAAGTATTTCAGGAAGGACAAACAATTGTTTATGAAAATTTTAAAGTAAATCCAAGAGCGTTTTTTGTGAAGAGCTTAGAATTTGCCGGCTCCAAGCAAGAAGCAATAAATTTGATGTTTGCCAATTCGTTTGATCCAAAAACAACCACAGTCGTTGAAAATGCAGATAATAATTTAAAAGCAATAAGGGAACTTACGATTGGTAAAACAAATATAATTAATTATTCGGAGAATAAAGTAATAATTCAAACTCAAAATCAGGAAAGTGGTTTTCTTGTTTTAACAGACAGCTTCTATCCAACCTGGAAGGCGACAATTGATGGGAAAGAAACTAAAATTTATAGAACGGACTATAATTTCAGAGGCGTGGTTATTCCCGGAGGAAATCATAAAATTGAATTTTACGATACTTTATTTTAATTATGAATATTAGCGTTGTAATACCCAACTATAACGGAGAAGAGATTTTAAAGAAAAATTTGCCAAAAGTGTTGGACGCAGTAGGGGATGCGGAAGTAATTGTCGTTGATGATGCTTCAGTGGATGGTTCATTAAAAGCACTGGAAAACTTTAAGTCAAAAATAAAAGTCATAGCGAATGAAAAGAATCTAGGTTTTTCATTAACTGTTAATAAAGGCGTAAAAGCGGCAAGTGGAGGCATCGTAATCCTTTTAAATACGGACGTTGTGCCGGAAAAAGATTTCGTATCGCCCTTACTTTCTCATTTTGAGGATGAAACTATTTTTGCGGTTGGATGCATGGACAAAAGCATAGAGGGTGGTAAGACAGTTTTGAGGGGAAGGGGGCTCGGTAAGTGGAGCAGGGGTTTCTTGGTACATTCTCGTGGAGAAGTTGATAAAACAGACACTCTCTGGGTTAATGGTGGAAGCGGAGCGTTTAGGAAGTCTCTGTGGGAAAAGCTAGGTGGATTTAACGAGCTATACACTCCTTTCTATTGGGAAGATATAGATCTTTCGTATTGCGCGCTTAAGTCGGGCTACAAGATAGCTTTTGAACCTAAAAGTGTTGTCATTCATGAACACGAGAAGGGATCGATAAAAAGCGCTTATTCAGATTTTGAAGTAAAAACAATTGCCTACAGAAATCAGTTTATCTTTGTTTGGAAAAATATTACCGATTTGTCATTAAGCTTAAGCCACATATTTTGGTTTCCATATCATATTGTTGCCGCAATTTTAAGACTGGATTGGGCTTTCTGCATAGGATTTTTTAAGGCTTTTATTTTGCTTCCTAAAATTATAAAATCTAGCAATATGGAGAAAAAACTGTTTATCCTGAAAGACAGTCAATTATTATGAAATTATCAATTATTATTCCGGTTTTTAACGAAGAAAAAACAATTGCCGAAATGCTCAAAAGAGTAGCTGAAGTTGAGATTTTAGGAATTGAGAAACAAATCATTGTCGTTAATGACGGATCAACTGACGCTACGGCATCAGTAATTTCCAATTTTAAATTTCCAATTTCAAATTTCCAATTTTTAAATCATTCAAGAAATCAGGGAAAAGGTGCAGCCGTCAGAACCGGAATTAAAAGTGCGACTGGAGATTACATCATAATTCAAGACGCCGACTTGGAATATGACCCCAAAGATATAGAGAAGCTCGTCAGGCCGGTCTTAGATCGAAGAGCAGAAGTGGTTTATGGAACCCGCCTCAAAAGACTACCAAGTTTTTCCAAGGAAGAAAAAACTCCTCAATTCTTATTACATTATTTAGGTAATAAATTTTTAAGTTTATTAACCAGCATTCTTTACGGACAATGGATAACGGATATGGAGACTTGCTACAAACTTTTTCCCAAGAATGCCCTTGACGGCGTAACGCTTAGGTCAAGAGGATTTGATTTTGAACCGGAGATTACGGCTAAATTGCTAAAAAAACACTACAAGATATTGGAAATTCCAATTTCTACCAAGCCAAGAGGTTATGATGAGGGGAAAAAATTAAATACCTTTAAAGATGGATTTATTGCTCTTTGGAGCCTATTGAGATATCGTTTTGTAAACTAATTAAATTCAATTATAATAATTTTATATGAAAAAAATTTCATTAGATAGTGTTCTGCTTTTTGCATTAGTAATTCCATTCATTATGACTTATCGCATAGGCCCTGATGAAACTCCTTACTGGCTTTTTGGACTGATTTTCTTAGGGCTGATGTCATATATTATGTTGGATATATGTAAATTAGCTCAGAATAATATTTTTAGATTCAAGCAAATAATTTTGTGGCTACTAATAATTGGTGTTATTGGTGGTGCAATCTTTTCCGCAATCGTTGTGAGACATAGAGTCCATCCCATCTACATGATTCATGACATTATAATCCAGCAAGAAGCTGCAGTTAGATTTTTGTTGCATGGGATAAACCCATACGCTACGACATATTTCAATACTCCCTTGGCTCAATGGCATTATTCCGATACGGAAATCAATCCAGCCCTATACCATTTCGTAATGGAACCGTTTTATCTCATATTTGCGATACCATTTTATTTAGTCAGCAATAGAATGTTTGGTTTTTTTGATGGTCGTATTCCTCTATTCTTTTTATTCTTTGCCATGTTGTTTATGGCAAGTAAGTTAGTGAAAGACAAAAGTAAAAAGTTGTTATTTATAATTCTATTGGCATTTAATCCCGCAATACTTGGATATACACTTGAGGGAAGATCGGATATTTTTATGTACGCATTTTTATTTTTGGGTTTTTATCTTTTGCATGCTAGAAAATATTCTATTGCTGGAATCCCCATCGCTTTGGCTTTTGCTATCAAACAATCCGCTTGGCCTCTTCTGCCCTTTTATTTTGCTTTTATATATTTCAAAAATAAAGATTTGAAAAAGACTGTTCAAGAGCTGTTGCCATTTTTAATTGTTTTTGCCGGGATTGTTTTGCCGTTTTTCATTTGGAATCCAAAAGCGTTCTTAGACAGCACAATATTTTATTTATCGGGAAACGTATTGCATGGATACCCAATATCCGGATATGGATGGGGAATGGTGCTAACTCAGCTGGGAATTATCAAAGACGCAAATCAGTATTATCCGTTTCAAGTATGGCAAGTTATTCTCGGAATACCCTTATTACTTATTCTCCTCAAAAATTTAAAGAACAATTTAACCGTGGACCGCTTAATATTAGTTTATGGAATATTTCTTTTTGTATTTTGGTATTTTTCCAGATACTTCAATAATAGTCATTTAGCATATCTATCCGTTGTATTTATCACAGCTTATTTTTGGCCAAACGATAGGGAATAGAAGGATATGCAGAGAATTATAAGCGCCTTTAAAAAGGAATATTTCATTCTATTTCTGATTGTTTTATTTGCCGGAACGCTTAGGTTTTGGAACTTGACCAATTTCCCACCAAGTCTTTCCCATGATGAGGTGGCAATAGGGTACAATGCTTATTCTGTTCTCAAAACTGGTAAAGATGAGTATGGAATTAGCTTTCCTCTTCTTTTTAAGTCTTTTGATGACTACAAGCTTCCCGGAATGGTTTATGCTTCCATACCCTCGATAAAGTTATTTGGCTTAAATGAATTGGGTGTTAGATTTCCTTCAGCATTTTTTGGTACTCTTTCCGTTTTATTATTTTATTTTATAGTAAAAATCTTCACAAACAAGAATGCAAATAAGTCTTTAATAATAACGTTGTTTTTTGCTTTCTCATTGTGGCATGTAAATTTTTCAAGGCAATCATTTGAATCAAATGGCGCTCTATTCTTTTTAATGGCCGGAACATATTTCCTGTTGAAAGCTGATAAAAAATTGCACAATCTATATTGTGCCTCTTTCTTCTACGCTATTTCTTTGTATTTTTATTATTCTGTAAGACTTGTCATTCCTTTCTTGGTATTATCTTTTTTTATTTTAAATATGAAAAATTTACTTAAAAATTTAAAGATAGTTTTTATTTCGCTAATCATCGGGATAATAGTTCTTTTCCCTCTGTTGCCAAATATTTTTTCTCAGGATGGATTTACGAGGATCAATAAAGTTAGCGTAATAAACGATCCTGATTATGTTGTAAGAAAAACTAAATATGCGTTAATTATTGCTAAAAATAATAATATCTTTACAAAGATTATTTACAACAGGAGAGTTGCATTGATTGAAACAGTTATTTCTAATTATTTTAAAAATTTTTCTTATGCAGAGATATTCGTAAAAGGAACTGGGGGATTGGGATTGCTATATGTTTTTGAATTACCTCTTTTTATTTTAGGAATTTACTATCTATTTCGAGCTAAGAATCCCTTGAAGTGGATATTCATTGCCTGGTTTCTTTCTGCGCCCCTTGCAGGAGCTTTGACAACAGATCAGCCAAATTCACTAAGAACTCTCTTGAATGCACCGATGTTTTCTTTAATGTCGGGTGTTGGTTTTTGGGAAATTCTTAAATTATTTAAAAATACACGCCTTAAATATTTATTTTTGTTGTTTTCAGTATTGGTATTTGGTTTTTATTTTTCAAAATTTTTAAATAGTTATTTTTATCTTTATCCCAAGACTAATTCAATATATTTTGGTGATGGAAATAAACAAATGATTAATTATGTAACTCAGAACGAAAATAAATATAAAGCAATTTACATATCGGGATATTACTGGAGGCCGTATATCTATTTGTTGTTTTGGAAGGGCTACGATCCACTCCTGTATCAAAAGAATGGTTCTATTGATCATTTTGGAAAATATTATTTCAGCGCAGCGGAGTGGGATAAGGAAGGTATATATTTTGGTCCGTTCGCGAAATATGATGTTGATTTTCATTCATTAGTCAAAACAAATATTCCGCAGGAAACATTGTTTATACTTGCAAAACCTGAGATTATGAAATATAGGAGTAAATTTAAAGTAATTACGGTTATAAATGGAAAGTATGCAAGGGAAGTGTATTATGCCGCAGTTTTGTGCAAGCTTAAAGAATGTCCCGACTTACGATTCCTGGTTAAATAAAGCACCCCGAAGATTAATATTGATAGGCAAGAAAGAATAATGCCGTTAGAAAAAGAATTAGGTTCGTATTTATATATAATTTCATGATCCCCCTTCGGTAGTAATATAGCTCTAAAGGTATAATTTGCTCTATAGATCTGAGTTTCTTTGCCATCTACATATGCCTTCCATCCGGGATAATAATTGTCAGAAAGAACAAGGAAGGAGTTCTTGTTTGTGATAGTATTTATTTCCAAATCATTTTCGTCATAATTTGTAATCGTAATTGATGAATTTAGTTTAATATCATTTTTTATAAATTTCGGAGTTTGCTCAAGAATTATGGATTCATTTAAATTAAAGTTATCATCAAATAGTTTTTCAAGAATTTTTCCGTTATCATTTTCGATCACAAAATCATCAACAGCGTATGCGTGGGGTAAGGCAGTATTATTTTTTATCAAATCAAAAATGTTATTTTCCCAGATTATGTTGGATTTGTTGACAGTTTCGGGTAATTGGTTTTTTTTCATTATGATGAAGTTAACGCTAAGTATTTCAAAAAGTCTTTGTCTTCTTTTTTCCAGCTCCTGACTGGGGTTTATGTTGTTTCTTATTTGCACGTCTCCTCGCGGCAGATCTGATATATATTTGCCATTGTTAGCATACTCAACTAGTTCTCTATATCGCTGAATATACAGGGGATGATAATAATCCGGATCATAAATTCTAAATTGTGTTGCAAAATTTGAGGGCAATGTTGCCTGATCTATCCCGAACACTCTTCCTTGCTTCGTTTTATCAGATAAAGCTTGAATCAGGCTATTCTTGGGAAAGAAGCTATCTTTGGGAGCAAATTCAATAGTCTTATTTCCATTATAGATTCCAATTATAGATATTATGAAAATAATGGCATAGATAGAGGCTTTCTTTGAAATATTGTTCTTAAATATTAAATATGTAATAAGGGGAATGATTGATATCCCAAAAACAATGGATTCCAATATGGTGTTTCTGAATGCTACTGTTCTGCAATAACTAATTATTCCGAAGCGGCATGGATAGTTGCTTTTCATCAGGAGAAAAGTCACGACTGGAATAGCTGTAAATAAAAGAATAAAAGGTAATATTTTTAATATAAATGAAACGATACTATTCTTGTAATTTTTCCAATGATCAAATCCATAGCCAGACAGGATTGTTAAGCAGAATGTAGTTAGTAAAAAAATTCTAGAGGGCGCTCCGGTAGATAAAATTGGTATAGGCAATGATGTTATAAGTTTTGATCCGGACCAGGAAATTGCCAATAAAATTGTAGCAAGAGCGATTATTAAATAAAACAATTTGATGCTTAATCCATTTTTATTTTTGGATAAAAATGAAAAATATGCAAAAAAAGTAGGAACAGCACCGATATAGGCGGCCGTCTGAACATAGTCTCCATATCCCCAGAAATTGTAGGTTGATTCATTTCCGAAATAATTAGGTATAACAATGGTTATGAGATGTTGTATGGGTACCAGAAACTTGTCAATTATAAAAAGAGAAGCGTTTTTATCGATATTTACCTGTTTTAGTAATTCAAAAGTTGGCAAAATTTGTAATCCCGATAGACCAACGCCGATTATCGTAAGTAGGAAGGGAAGAATACTACGCCTAAAACCTAATGATCTTATTAAGCCCAGCGTTAAGATTCTTACGCCTGTATATAAAGATATAAATAATAAAATGTACAGCGAAATTTGTGGCTGAGAAGAAACAATTAGGGAGAATACAACTAAGGGTAAAAGAAAAACTATTTTTCTTTTCGGATTCTGTAAATATGATTCAATAATGTAAAGCATTAAGGGTATTGAGGCGATTGCTAATCCATAGACCAGCATTGGGATTCTAACTACAGAGAATCCGGATAGGGCAAATGCAAATCCTGCAAAAATAGATGCCTCATTGCTTAGCGCTATTTTTCTGCAGTAAAGATAGGTAAAAAACCCAATGAGTAAGAACTGGATAATAATATAGGAGCTCCAAGCTAGGGGATAAGGTAAAATAAAAAACAACAAATTAAATGGGTCAAGAAAACCGATATTTAAAGTTGCCAGGAGGGGCATTCCGGAGCCATTGTAGGGATTCCATAGGGGAAGTTGAAGCTTTTTCATCATATCAATGCCAAGCGTTCTAAAAGGGTAAATCTGCTTAAAGACGTCATCCTCTATTGGTTTGTGAGCAAGTTGAATCGTATTATTGACAAAATGATCTGATCTATAGGGCTCATGCCAAGCCAACAAAAAATTTCCAGGGAAAGGATAAAGACCTCTGAAGAAAAATTGCCAAAAAAAGGCAACAGTGAGAGCAGAAAAGGCAATAATTGATAGCAATCTATTCTTGTTCATTCTTTCTATTTCTGCATTTTATATAGAATATTAAATATAATAGCATTGATATTAAAGAAATTGCGATTCCGATTTTGACAGAATCTGGTTCATAGGAAAATTTAACAGTATGTGTGCCATTCGGAACTACGATGGCTCTAAATGTGTAGTTTGCTCTATAGATTTTAGTTTCCTTGCCATCTACATATGCTTTCCATCCAGGGTAGTAATTATCGGTTAAAACTAATAATCTGTCGCCATTAGTATTAGTTTCAAGCGATATATTGTTGGGCGTATAGTTTATTTGTTTAATTTTGCCGATTACATTATCTAGATTATTTTTGTTGAAATTTGGGACATCCTCTAAGATAACGGAGCTTGTCGGATCAAAAGCTTGATTAAACATTCGTATCAGAATTTGATTTTTATCTTTAATAACTTCGAAATTTCCAACAAAGTAAGCGTGAGGAAGGCTGTTTAGATTTTTTATAATTATCCAATTCTTATCTTGCCAAAAGATATTATCCTTGTTGAATTTTTGAGTCGTATTTTTTTTGAAAATTAAATACTTAACAGAAAGTAAATTAAATAATTTATTTCTTTTTTGTTCAAGATCATTGCTTCTTAGTTGTAAGTCATTATTTATTTCCACATCGCTTCTTGCCAGAGCGCTGTCCAATTTTCCAGAATTTGCATAAGTAGCCAATTCTCCATAGCGTTTAATATAGAGGGGATGATAATATTGTGGATCATAAAATCTAAAATTCGTAGCAAAGTCAGTTTTAATATTGGCTTCTCCCAATCCAAAAACTCTTCCGTCTTTTGTTTTTTCCTGAATAACTGTTATTAGAGAGTTTTTGGGAAGAAAAGTTTCTTTGTCGGAAAAAGGAAGAAATTTATTAGCATTATATGTTCCAATTACGCAGACTATTGCAATTATGACAATAGGAAAGAGTGACGTTCTCTTCGTCTTTAGCAAAGCTAAAAAGGAAAGAATTATTACAATACTTATTCCTACAATTTCTATACCTAAATTTCTTACTGAAATTATTCTGCAGTGTACAATTGGTCCGGGTGGACAGGGAGAATTTGCGATGTAAGCAAATAATGTGATAAGCGCAATAATTAAAACAGGAAGAGAAAACATTAAGGTATCTAGTAAAAATTTTCTTATCGATATTTCTTTCTTTATTAAAAATTCAAAACCGAATCCGGCTAAAATAATTATAGAAAACGTAGTAATAATGAATATTCTTGAAGGTACACCTGTGGAGATGATCGGAATTGGATAGGAATATAGCCATCTGGTAAAAAATGAGTCAATTGATAAAAGTAGAGACGCTACAAGTGTCAGCAGAAAGAAAAATCGTATTTTTAATTTATTTTCCGACATTTTATTACATATTCCTAAAAATGCAAAAAAACAAGGTATGAGCCCCACATAAGTTGCTGTTTCTATATAGTCTGCGTAACCCCAATAATTGTAGGTTGAAGGACTACCATAATAATTAGGAATTAGGATTGTTACCAGATGCTGGATTGGTAATAAATAGTGTTGAAATATAAATTGAGATGTTTCCTTGCTTATGCTCGCATTTTGAAATAGCTCAAAAGTTGGGATGAGTTGAATGCTTGAGAGTCCTATTCCTATGAGTGAAAGTGCGGCTATAAATAATATCTCTTTTATTTTAACTATTTCATTTTTGAAAATAACAATTCTAGAAATCAAATAAAAGAATGCGAATGAAATAACATAAAGCGATATTTGAGGAACGGTAGAGACAACGAGTGAATAAATACAAATTGGCAATAGGAAAATTAGTTTCGTTTTCCTGTTTTGCAAATAAGATTCAAGTAGAAATAAAATAAATGGCAACATAGCAAATGCAAGCCCAAACATTCCATAAATTAATCGCGTAACGATAACGCCAGATAGCATAAATGATATTGCAGAAAATATTGAAGATTTATTTCCAAGCGAAATTTTTCTGCAGAATATAAAGGTGGAGATGCTAATTAACAAAGGTTGCAAGACTATATATATGCCCCATGCTAAATAGGATGGAATAAAGAAGAATATTAGATTAAATGGATCAAGAAATCCTACGTTTATGGTCGCCAATAGTGGCATGCCGGATCCGTTGTAAGGATTCCATAACGGTAACTGAAAATTTTTCATTATATCAATAGCAAGTATTTTGAATGGATAGGTTTGTCTAAAAATATCTTCAGCAATAGCCTTATGTGAAATAGAAATAACGTTATTTATGAAATGGTCTGTTTTCCATGGCTCAAACCAAGCAAGCATATAATTTCCCGGAAAAGGAATTAAGCCTCCAAAAAAGAATTTATAAAAAATAATTACGATAAGAACAGTAAATAAGAGTAAGGCAATTAAGTATCCTTTTAAATTATTATTAATATGCATATTTATTTATACTTTTTTCTTAGAAAATAATTCATGTTGCCTGATAGAAGTTGTATAAATTACGATTATTGTTAGAACGGTTAAAAAGCTTATTGACCATTGCACTGTAGGATTTGAGATAAAAGAATATGGAATAAGGGGCGTTGCAAAAGGGTGCCAGACAAAATAATAATTTAAAAAGTGAAGGATGCTAAGAATAATAAAGGGGATGAGATGTTTATTCTGAAGTCCGATATAGGCTGCTAATAACGGAAATGCTGGGTACAGATACCTATCGTGCATTCTTGGTAAGAACAAGAATGCAATCATAGCGGTAAGCGCAAAGAAAAGAAGCAAGTGATCCATGTTGAACGCTTTTTGTTTGAGCTTGTGTATGCATGCAAGTATTGGGATCAAGAATATGCCAAAAATAGCGATTGCCCATTTGAAAAGTGAGATGCCAAAATATATCGTACTATCAGAAGGGGAATTGTGTAATCGAATTTCGCTGAAGGAAAATAGCGTAGCCTGGTCTCCCAATGTCATTATCGGATGCATAATCATCCACCAGAAATTAAAAGCGAATACGGTAATATTTCGCATTTCTCCAAGACTGTTGTTTTTCATGAAGTCAATAAACCATCCGATGGGATTATTAGACAGGGGGAGAGTTAGCAACATTATGAAAGCAAAAGAAAGTATGGTGCAGATAGTAATTTTTTTAAGAGATTTTTTTTGCAAGAATAGCATTAAGTAAATTGGGATGTAAAAAATAAGTGATAATTTTATAAAAAGAGAAAGAAAAAAGAATAAAATTGAGGGGAAAACACGGTTTTTATAAAGTAGAAAAATTGAAATAAATGCAAAAACATTATTTAATGCATCCATTTGTCCTGAAAACGCGCTATTGTAGATAACTATTGGATTGAACAGAAATAATGATGAAGAAAAAATTGCGATTTTGTCTGATTTTTTTTCTTTTACTATGTAATAAATTAGAAATGCAATTATAATATCTGAAATTATTGATGGAAAACGAAAAAGAAGATTTGGTAAATACTGATTTATCCATAGCATGTTGCCTTCTTTTGTGCCAGTAAGTTTTAAGGCAACTTTACTAATTTGTATATTTAAATTATACATACCTGCTACCGTATACAATGTTCCTGGAGGCATGTTGTTGGGAAGGGTTCCAAATGTTAGGTAAGTTGGTTTGTAAGTATCAGACAGGCTATGAAGATACGTGATTCTTCCCCAGTCTTTCCATCTTAAAGCATCTGTATTCTCTCTAAAATTAAACGACCAGAACATAATTATAATTCGCAATAATAGCCCAAAAGCTAAGATAAGCAAGAAGATTGAGGAAATTTTTATTTTAAATAATTTCATTTTTATTGCCTAATTCTTAAGGAAGCAACTATATCATCTATTATACTCATTGCCCTCTTAATGTCTTTAGATTCTGTGTAGTGCTGTTCTGCAACGAACTCTATTTGATAGCTTTCGTCGTTGATCTTGAATAATGAATATGAAGTTCCGCAATATTTGTCACTAATGAAGTAATCATTGCTTATTACTTTTTGGTCAAATATAGTTTGATTATTTGTTTTATATTTTGCTTTTGCAATTTTTTGCAAGGAGATTAGGGTAAGAGGGATTAGTAAGTAAATAAAAAAAGGAGGGTTCAATATTCCTACGCTTGTTGCAGTTCCGGCATATGGAAGGGGATGATCGAAAAATATTCTAGTTGCAAGCAAGAGATTGCTTGCCTCGTCTGCCTTAAATTCCACCAAATCAAGATTGGTAAGTCTGAAAATGGATGAAAGAGCTACTATTATCAAGAAAAACAGGGCATTTTGGTGTTTTTTGGCCCACAAAATGTATTTATTCACTTTTTTTTTATTTAATATATAATAGCATTATAAACTCGTAATTACGAATGAAACAGATTTTTAAAAAGTGGTATTTTGCTCTCTTACTCATAATTATTCTTGCTTCCTTTTTGCGGTTTTATCAGTTGGGCAGTAATCCACCTTCTTTAACTTGGGATGAGGCTGCTTGGGGATACAATGCTTACTCCTTGGGCTTAGACGGAAAAGATGAATTTGGAAGATTTTTGCCTCTTAATTATTTAGAATCATTTGGAGATTTTAAGCCTCCGATGTATGCGTACCTTGATATAATTCCGGTTAAGCTTTTTGGATTAAATGAATTTGCTACCAGATTTCCATCTGCATTGTTCGGTGTATTAGCGATTATTGTCACCTACTTTTTAGTTAAAAGAATATTTTTTAACTCTTTAAATAAAGAAAAGTATGCCTTATTCTCATCTTTATTTTTGGCGATTTCCCCCTGGCATATTCTACTTTCCAGGGCGGCATTTGAAGCCAACGTTGCGAGTTTTTTTGTAATTTTTGGAATATATTGTTTTTTAAAAGGCGTGCAGGAAAAGAAATGGTTTATTCTTTTGTCTGCAGTGTCTTTTGTCTTTTCAATGTACACCTTCAATAGCGCAAGGATTGTATCTCCAATTCTCGTGCTTACACTTTCGATCATATTTTTCAAAAGATTATTATTGATGAGAAAACAGGTTATTATAGCTATATTATTGGGCATAATCTTATTGTTGCCATCAATAAAATTTTTACTTTCTCCTCAAGCGAGTTTGCGTTTCAAAGAAGTTAATATCTTTTCAGACCCGACCGTAGTTGAAACAAGTAATCAAGAGATAACAAATGATAATTTTGCCTGGTGGTCAAGAGCAATTCACAATAGAAGAATAGGGTATGGTATAGAATTCTTGAGGCATTATTTTGACAACCTTAATCCCATTTTTCTTTTCGTAAAAGGAGACGGTAATCCTAAATTTTCCATACAAACGATAGGGCAGATGTATTGGTGGGATATGCCCTTTTTTATAGGCGGGATATTATTTTTGATAAAGAAAAAAGAAGGATATTGGTATGTAATTCCTATATGGTTAATTTTATCCATAATTCCTGCGGCAACAGCAAGGGAAACTCCTCATGCCTTGAGGATTGAGAATGCGCTTCCAACATTTCAAATACTCTCAGCATATGGATGCGTTCTTGTTCTGGATAAAATAAGAAAGTTTAGGCGTCTGATTTTGTTAGTCATATTTTTTGCTCTTTTCCTAAATTTTTCATATTTTTACCATGATTATTTTGTGCATTATGCAAGAGTTTTTTCAGGAGAATGGCAATATGGATATAAAGATTCGATAAGATATACGCAGAGTGTTGAAAAAAACTATGACCAAATTAACATTACGGAAGATTTAGGCAGACCGTATATATACTATTTATATTATCTAAAAACAAATCCAAATTTTTTCAGAATGAATGCTGAAGTTAAGAGGGATGCATTCGGATTTGTTCAAGTGAATGGGTTTGGAAAGTATAGATTTGCCCAGAACCTGTCAGAGATAGATATTAAGAATAAAAAAGTTTTGTACGTAGATGCGGCTAAGAACGTTCCCGAAAATGCTCAAATATTAAAGACTTTTTATCGTATGGATGGTACGCCGACGTTAAAAGCTTATACTTTATGAATTTATGAAGATTAAAACTCTCATTGTATTAATATTGATCGTTATAATTGCGGCAACTCTAAGGCTTTGGGCAATAGGACGCGTTCCATCATCCCCCGATTGGGATGAGGTATCACTTGGATATAATGCTTATTCAATTTTGCACACAGGCAGAGATGAGTATGGGAAATTTCTGCCTTTTGTTTTCAGATCTTTTGATGATTACAAGCCAGCTTTATATGCCTATTTAATTGTTCCCTTCATAGCTCTCCTTGATTTAAACATTGTTGCCGTGCGCTTGCCATCGGCATTGTTTGGAATTTTGTCCGTTATCGCTACATTCTTTTTGGTAAAGGAGCTTTTTAAGAAAGATAGGCTTGCACTTCTTTCTTCTTTTCTTCTTGCTATTTCCCCTTGGCATATTCAGTTTTCTAGAATTGCTTTCGAATCAAATGTTGGCTTAACTTTGAATATAGTTTGGGTATTATTTTTCGTAAAGGGTCTCAAGAGGTATTGGCTTTTGGTTCCTGCCGCATTTATTGCCGGTCTTAACGTTTATGTTTATCAAAGCGACAAAGTTTTTACACCACTTTTAGTTTTTGCAGTAATGTTGATATATAAAAAAGAACTTTTTTCTATACCGAAAAAATATCTACTAACAGCGTTTGTGATAGGGGCAATAGTCGTTTTGCCAATGGTTACTTATACTCTGACAGATAAAAATGCTTTAGCTAGGCAAAATGGCGTAAGCATCTTTAATTCTGACACGACAAATCTAGATGAAAGTTCTAAGAAAATATTAATTGATAAGCAGAACGATGATTTGATAGGCTTGGTTTTTGATAATCGTAGAATTCAATTTGCTAGGTCTATAATATTTGGCTACATTTCTCATTTTGACCTTAACTGGCTTTTTATAAAAGGAGATGAGGCTCGCCATCATGCTCCCGGAATGGGACTTCTGTATCTCTGGGAATTGCCATTTCTATTGGTCGGATTATATGCGTTTATCTTTGGGAATGTAGATAAAAAATCTAAAGCATTAATACTTGCATGGTTTTTGATTACTCCGATTCCTGCTTCTGTAACAGGAGGAGTTCCTCATTCGGTAAGGACTTTGAATTTTTTGCCTACATTTCAGGTATTTACTACTTTTGGAATCCTTGCTTTTCTAAGTTTTTCCCAGAAATGGAGATTTAAGAAAATCTGGATTTCAATATTTGTAGCGATTATTTTGGCCAACTTTGCGTATTATTTAAATCAATATTTTGTTCAGCAGAATTATTATAATTCTAAAGACTGGCAATATGGGTATGAAGAAGCGGTTTCATTTGTGAAAAAGAATCAGAATGAATACGCTAAAATAATCGTTAGCAATAAGGCTCCTCTAGACCAATCATATATGTTTTTCTTATTTTACCTAAAGTATTCACCTAGTCTGTATCAAAGTGAGGCAACTTATGCTTCCGGAGGATTTAGGGAAAATCACCAATTTGGAAAGTATTATTTCCAACCCATAGATCTGGGTGCGAATATAGGAGAAAACGTGCTGTATGTTGGAAGAGTGAGCGATTTTCCTTCGGGAACACCCGCCATATATAACATTAGTTACTTAAATGGTGAACCAGCCATAGAAATAGTTAATAGGCAATGAGGTGTTTTGCAAAAATATATAAATATGCTATTGTTTAAAGATTAATTATGAAAAAAAAGGTGCTTATTACTGGCGGAGCAGGATTCCTTGGAATGCATTTGGTTGATTATTTATTGAAGAATGGTCAGTATGAGATAGTAATTTTTGATAAGCTTGAGCATCATTCTCCTCAAAATAAAAATAATGTTATATCTTTCAAGGGAAATATCTCTTCAAAACAGGATGTTAGTAAAGTTTTCCAGATGCATGGGCCCTTCGTAGCTGTGTTTCACTTGGCATCAGCGATGCCAAATAAAGAAGTATCAGATGATATTCTTTGGGATACCAACGTATTTGGAACATTAAATTTAATTTCAGAAGCAGTTAAAAATAAAGTAAAGTCTTTCATGTTTACGTCAAGCAATGTGGCATACGGAATTCCGAAGACTCTTCCTGCAAGCGAAGAAACACTCCTAGCGCCACTTGAAATATATGGCAAAAGTAAGGCGCAGGCTGAAAAAGAATTGGCTAAATTTAAAGATAAAATAAATATTCAAATAATCCGCTGTCCGGTTATTAGTGGCGTTGGTAGGTTAGGTTTGCAAGCTATTTTATTTGAGTTTATTTCTGAAAATAAAAATGTGTATGTTTTGGGAAATGGATCGAACAAATATCAATTCGTAGACGCAATGGACGTGGCAATCGCACTTGAAATGGCAACCAATTTACAGGGGTTTAATATTTTCAACATAGGCGCTGATCAGATCCTTTCGCTCAGAGAACTTTATCAAGGGGTGATTAATTATGCTAAAAGCAAATCAAAAACAGTGTCCCTACCTAAGGCGCCTGCTCTTTTTTTGCTTTCGATTCTCGATAAGCTTAATTTTTCTCCTCTGGGTATTTATCAGTACACAATGATAGGCAGGTCGCTATATTTAGACACGAGAAAAATAAAGGAAAAACTTAAGTGGAGACCTAAGAAAACAAATCTGGATACATTTATAGAGAATTATAAATGGTATAAAGAAAATAAGGGTAAATTTTTAGAAATAGGATCAGGATTGTCTTCTAATCGAAGTACCCCAAAGATGGGTATCATTAAGTTCATAAAGATGTTTTCCTAGAAAATACGATGAAACAAGCAATAGGAAAAATCAATTTAAGCAACATAATTTTAATAGCAATATTGTTTTTAGCTGTGTTTTTGCGTTTTTGGAATTTGGGAAATGTTCCCCCTAGCGCATCATTGGATGAGGCTTCAATTGGATATAATGCTTACTCAGTCCTAAAAACAGGGGGAGACGAATATGGTGAATTTCCGCTTATTTCCCAACGTGGTTATGATGATTGGAGGAGGTCTACTTATCTTTTTCTCGTAGTTCCGTCAGTTGGTATATTTGGTTTAAATGCCGTGTCAGTTAGGCTTCCTGCGGTAATTTTATCAATTCTTACTGTTCTGGCGACGTATAATATTGCATTGCTTTTATTTTCGAAGCGTTCAGGATTCTCATTACATTTTGCATTATTTACGGCGTTTTTACTTGCAATTAGCCCGTGGCACATTTATATTTCTAGACTTGGACACGAATCCAATGCTTGTTTATCTTTTCTGGTTTTTGGGGTGTTATTTTTTCTGCAAGGACTGAAAAAAAATAGCTGGAAGAGGACTCTAGTTTCGATGACATTTTTTACCTTATCAATGATAAGTTATTACACTGGACAAATATTGGTTCCCTTATTTGTTGCAGGCTTATTTTTTATTTATAGAAAAAATATTTTATCAATTGTCTTGATAAATAAAAAAGTTCTGACTATATTTTGTATTTTTTTAATCCTACTAATTCTTATTTTTTGGTCAATTTTTTCTCCGAAAGCTTTGATTAGATTTCAGGGAACCAGTACTTTCAAGCCGGAAGCGCACGCAGAGATGTTTGCCAATGAAGTAAGACTGCGCAACGAGGCAGTTGTGAAGCATAATATTGCAGGAATTGTGTTTTACAACAGACGCCTTTTTCCCGTTAAGGTATTTATCCAGGGTTATTTTTCTCATTTCAATCCAAAATGGTTATTTGCCAACTCTTCAAATGAATCATTTAAGGCGCCGAATACGGGGTTACTTTATACATGGTTAATCCCGTTTATAATAGTTGGAATTTTTGGTTTTCTTTTTAGCCCTTTTTTTGATCGAAAGATTAAAATGCTTATTTTCCTTTGGTTTATTCTGGGACCATTGCCCGGATCTGTTGCGACGCAGGCTCCGCATGCCATGCGTACTTACAATATTATTCCTGTTTGGCAATTTTTTGCGGCTTTCGGTTTAACCTATACTTTCTTCAAATTGAGGAAATTTCGCGTTGTTGTTTTACTGGCTTTTTTCCTTTGTGCACTGTTAAGCTTATTAGCTTTTTATAAAAATTATTTTATTATTTTTCCTAAAGAACAATCCAACTCTTTTCAATATGCCCTATCAAAAGCGATCCCTTATGTTTTAGCACAAGAAAATAATTATCAGAAAGTCGTTTTTTCGAATAAAGACAATTTATATCAGTCCTATATGTTTTACCTTTTTTATAGCAAATATGATCCTTTTCTTTATCAAAGGCAGGGAGGTAGTGTTTCCGGAGGTTATAACGAAACTCATTCTTTTGGAAAATTTGAATTTAGGCCAATCGTTTATAAAAAAGAAAATGCAGGCGAATTGCTGATTGGCAATGTTAGTGAGCTTAATGGAGTTAAAAAATTGAAAGCTTTTGCAAATTTAGCAGGTGAGGAGGAAGTAATAGTTGTTAAAAATTAAAAATATAGGGAGAAAAATTGTTTTTCTGGCTATTCTCGTTTTAGCCTTCTTATTACGTGCCCAGGAAGCAATATCCGGAAACTTTCTTTTTTTGTTAGATCAAGGTAGGGACATGATGGCAGTAAAAGGAATAGTTTTTGACCACCATTTAACCCTAATTGGGCCAAATACAAGCTTACAGGGCGTTTTCCAGGGCCCTCTTTGGTATTACCTCTTATCTGTTCCAGCGATCCTTCTGAAAGGAAATCCTTGGGGGGGGATTCTCTTGATGCTACTGATAAGCATGAGTGTTTTAGTTGTCGTATATTTTTGGGCGAAGAAGAATTTTGGTATTAAAGCAGCATTGCTAATGACATTCTTGTTTGCCGTGTCTTCAGAGGCCGCCGCTGCAGCAACATATTCTTGGAATCCTCATCCAATGTGGTTAATGACGGTTGTATATATAATTTGCTTTTATAACTTGATATTTGTTTCAAAAAAATACCATTTATTACTCTGGCCGGTTATTGGCTTAATGTTTAATTTTGAAACAGCGCTTGCCGTATTTATTCTTATTTCAACATTTATATATTTAGTGATTTTCAATAGAAAATTATTGGCAACCAGGTATTTCCTTATTGGTATTGTTTTGTTCTCTGTAACTTTTTCCCCTCAAATGTTATTTGATTTAAGACATAATTTTTTAATGACGAAAGCTGTCTTAAATGTTTTCTTGGGTCATGATCGCGGACTCTTTGTTGGCGGTGAAAACATTGGGTATTTAAATTTAATAAATGGTCATATCTGGGAAGTTTACAATAACTTTCGCTCTTCATTTATGCAGTATGGGTATTTGAGTTATTTGCCAAATATTTTCCTGGGAATAATTATCGGGTCATTTATGATGTTAGTTAGTTTTAAAAACACAATATTTTCAGAAAAGGAAGGAAATTTTCTTAAGACATTGATGTATCTCGTAATTATAATTATCTTTTTAATATTAATTTATCCTTACCCAATCAGATATTGGTTTTTAACAGGATTTCAGTCTTTTTATATTGTCATTTTTGGGCTGGTACTTAGTAAATTTTTAAGAAATAATGTTTTGAAGATTTTATTATCTTTATTGGTGGTTTCGATTATCTATTATTCAATGCAGCGTATAAATATTCTATATTTTAATCAGCCTAATGATGGTGGGACAGCCAAAATTAATGGCAAATTAAGCGCGTTGGATTTCATATATAAGGATGCAGTGGATAAAAATTTTAATTTGTTAGTTTTTACCCCTCCGGTTTATACTGATGCATATGATTATCTTATTTGGTGGTACGGAAAAGAAAAATATAATTATATTCCGAGAAAAGAAAAAACGGGAACATTCTATTTACTTATGGAAGTTGATCCGAATAAGCCTACTAGTTACAATGGATGGATGGAGACCGTAATCAAAACAGGAAATGTGATATCAACAAAGACGTTACCGAGTGGATTTATCGTGCAAAAAAGAATAATTGATTTATAAAACTATGATAGGAGTAATAGGTTTCATTAAAAAGCACAAATTGTGGATAATATTTTTTTTGACTCTAGCTTTGCACATATTTCTTCGTTTTTATCAGCTTGAAATAAGGAGTTTTTTCAGTTGGGATCAGGTAGACACTGCTTGGAAAACAAAGGAAATAATCCTAGACAATAAGTTTCCCCTGTTGGGACCTGCGGCGAGGTGGGGTAGCGGCATTTTCATTGGTCCGGCATATGTCTACATTGGCGCCTTGTTTTATTTTCTGACAAATTTGGATCCAATTGCTTCTGGTATATTTGCAGGCGTGGTAAGCATCGTTTCTTTTTTTACTATTTTTTGGGTAACTAAGAAAATATTTTCCAATGAAGTTGCGTTAATAGCTGTAATTATGAATACCGTTTCTTTTTCTGCGATACAATTCGATAGGATTCAATGGGAAGTCAATTTTGTTCCCATTATTTCCTTGATTTTGTTCTACGCGTTATACAAGATAATTATTGACAGAAAAGAGAAATACGTATTTTTATTATCTTTTATATTAGGATCAGCATTTCACGGTCATTTAACTACGGCTGTTTTTCTTCCGATAATAACGATTTTTTCATTACCCCTATTTCCATGGAGTAGAAAGCTAATTAAATACTGTATTTTTTCCCTGCCTCTGTTTTTGATTTGGCTAGTTCCAATTGCTATCGCTGTAATAAGCACGTCTTTGGTGCAGCATTCCGCCAACTATACGTCTACTTCGCTTCATGGATTTCACTTTAGAAGATTTACTCAATTGACAGGTGATGCTTTCATAGAATTTCAAACTTTTTTTAGGGTCTCGGGTATAGGAAGTTATCTAAAATTTTTATTTTTGCCGGCATTTTATATAATTTATTATCTAAAGAGTGGTAAAAAAAGTATTGTTTTTTTCTATTTAATTTTTCTTTGGTACATTGTTCCTTGGGTTGTATTTGCTCTGTATAGTGGGGAAATTAGCAATTATTATTTTTCGATCAATAGGCCGATATCGTTAATAATTATCTCGTATCTTGCAGTAAGGTCATTTCAATACAAGAATTACTTGATGCGTTCAGCGCTCATAATCTTTGCGGTATATTATAGCTTCACTAATCTATATCTATTTTCTGAAAGGAAATATGACTCGCTCTATAATTATAGAGCTTTCGTAAAAACAGCAATTAAAAATGGAGTAAAGATAGAATATAAAGAAGGAGATCCGAAATCTTATCTTTATTATATTTATACGAGGAAAAAATAATGATCAAAAAATCTTTGCCAATATTAATTCTTTGCATTTTATCTTTATTGTTTATTTTTGATCTTTTCCACGCTGGGCTTCCGATAACCCATGATGGGCAAGACCATGTTGCCCGGATTGCTAATTTCTATCAAAACCTTGTTGAGGGAAATATAGTTCCCCGATGGGCGGGAAATCTTAATTGGGGATATGGACATCCAATCTTGGAATTTCTTTATCCCTTACCTTCATATTCAGCTTCACTTTTTCATTTTTTGGGATTTGCATTGGTGGATAGCGTAAAATTGGTTTTTGGCGTTTCATTTGTTCTAAGTAGCCTAGCGATGTATCTTTTTGTCAAAGAACTCTTGAGTGATGATAAAGCAGCATTTTTTGCAAGTATGCTTTACATAGTCGCTCCTTACAGATTCGTGGATCTATATGTTCGTGGGGCTATTGGCGAACATGTTGCATTTATTTTTCCGCCTTTGATATTCTATTTTCTTTTAAAACTTAGTAAACGTTATTCCTTGTGGTACTTAATGGGTGGAGCTTTTTCGCTTGCTGGTCTTATCTTATCCCATAATGCAATAACGGTTATGTTCTTGCCCTTAATATTTCTATACGTATTCTATTTAATTTTTCAATGTTCCAATAAGAAACATTTTGTACTTAATACTCTGTATTTAATGCTTCTTGGGTTTGGACTGTCTGCTTTTTTTTTGATACCGGCATTCATGGAGGGTAAATATACATTACGAGATATTGTTACGGGAAGCGGGGAATATTCAACAAGTTTCGTCTCATGGAAAGATTTCTTCTTCGGGCAATGGAGCTATGGAGGTACATTAACTCTTAGTAAGCAGATAGGCGTTATCCATTGGTTAGCGGTATTGAGTAGCGCTATTGTCGGTTTTTATTTATATAAGAAAAAAAATATATTGTGGATGGTGTGCTTGGGAAGTCTAATTATTTTAGGAACGACACTTTTCCTAATGACGTCTTCCTCTAATCTAATTTGGCAAACAATTACAATCTTGCAAAAGTTTCAATTTCCATGGAGATTTCTTTCTGTTGCTGTTTTTCTTAGTGCGTTATTGGGTGGAATTTCCTTTTCATTAATTTCGAATAAGTATAAAAGCGTAGCATTGTTGATACTTATTATAGGTTTGTTGATAGTAAATAAAAATTATTGGCATGCGAATGGTTTTTTGAATAAACAAGAATCTTTCTACACAGGAATTTATGATGGCACAACCGACACCGGTGAGAGTGCGCCAATTTGGTCAGTGAGATTTATGGAAAAAAGACCAAAATCAAAAGCAGAAATCGTAGAAGGAAAAGGCGTAATAAAAGAGATTAAAAGAAGCTTTACAATGAGAGAGTATCAGGTTGAGGCAATAAACAATGTGCGTATTTTGGAGAATACGTTATATTTTCCAGGCTGGACGGTTTTAGTAGATGGCAAGCAAGAGAATATAGAATTTCAAGATCAAAATTACAGAGGACTTATTACGTTTAACGTAGGTAAAGGAATTCATAAGATTAATATTCTTTATAAGGAAACCAAAGTTAGGATGTTAGCAGATATTGCTAGCGTTGCTAGTCTGTTAGCGGTTGGAGGATTGATAATTCATCAAACTATAAAACCCAAGAAAAAGATATAATGATTAAATCTATGGAAAAGAATAGAAAACAAGAATTGTCTGTGGTTCTAGCAACATTTAATGAAGAGAAAAATTTGTCAGGCTTATTGGACTCAGTCAAAGATTTAGCTGATGAAGTAATCGTTGTTGATGGTACTTCAACTGATAGAACTGTAGAAATTGCTAGAAGTTATAGGGCAAAAGTTATCGTTACGGAAAATTTACCAAATTTCCATATCAATAAGCAAAGAGCAATAGATTTGGCTACTAAAGATTGGATTTTGCAATTAGATGCAGACGAAAGGGTCTCTCCGGAACTTGCCCAGGAAATTGCAGAAAAAATTAGAAATTCCGTCAACGGTTATTGGATACCAAGAAAAAATTGGTTTTTGGGAAAATTCCTGATGAAAGGCGGACAATATCCTGATTACACTTTAAGATTATATAGGAATGGTAAGGGAAGACTTCCCCAGAAGGATGTTCACGAACAGGCCATTGTTGAGGGGAAAACAGGATATCTTAAGAATGCGCTCTTACATTATCCGTATGAGAATTTTTCCTCCTATCTTACGAAATGGAATAAATACAATGATCTTTTTGCTGTTCAGATAAGAGAAAACTTAAAAGACAAGAATTTTTTTGTAAAAATATTTTATGCAATTGTATATTTATTTATTAAGCCTGCTCATTGGTTTTTAACGACATATATTCGCCATAAAGGGTTTATGGATTTGTGGCCGGGATTTGTTTTTTCCCTCTTTTCTGCGCTAAGATTTCCTGTATCATATATAAAGTATTTGGTTTTATGAAAATTTTAGTAACCGGGGGGGCAGGATATATTGGCAGTTTCATGACTAAAAAACTTCTTGAGAGAGGAGACGAAGTAGTAGTTATTGACAGTTTGGAAAGAGGGCATGATCAGGCTGTTGATTCAAGGGCAAAATTGTACGTCGGAAACCTTTTGGATAAAGATTTTATTTCCAAAGTTTTTTCGGAAAACAAATTTGACGGAGTAATTAATTTTGCCGGATATATCTCTATGGGCGAATCAATGGAGAATCCGTATATTTATTTCCAGAACAATATTTTTGCTTCGTTGAACATATTGGAGGAAATGGTAAAAACAAAAACAAATAATTTCATTTTTTCATCAACTGCCGGAGTTTACGGGAATCCCGTAAGGTTACCAATCCCGGAAGATCATCCCAAAAATCCCGAAAACCCGTATGGTGAAAGTAAATTGATGGTAGAAAAAATAATGGCTTGGTATCAAAAAACTCATAATTTGAATTTAGTGGCGCTCCGATATTTTAATGCGTCAGGCGCAGCTTTGGATGGTACGCTTGGGGAAAATCATAGTCCGGAAAGTCACATTATTCCTAATATCGTGAATGCGATCTTAAAAGATGAGAGTTTTAAATTGTACGGTACGGATTATAAAACCAAGGACGGGACATGCGTCAGGGATTACGTTCATGTGCTCGATTTGGTGCAGGCCCACATTCTGGCAATCGAAAAGCTGACTAAAGATAACGGAATGTTTGTCTATAATGTTGGAACGGGCAACGGGTATTCAAATAGAGAGGTAATAGAAATGGTTAAGAAAATTTCCGGAAAAGATTTAAAAGTAGATGAAATTGCCAGACGTCCAGGAGATGCGGATACCCTGGTCGCCGATGTTTCAAAAATAAAAACAGAGCTTGGTTTTAATCCAAAGTATTCGGATTTGGAAACTATTATTAAGTCTGCATGGGAATGGCATCGAAAGTGAAAAATTAGAAATGAAAAATGAGAAATTTGTTTATCTCTTTGTTGTGCTTTTTATCTTCTTAACTTTTTTTAGGACTTCTGTTTTTGCCCAATCTAACTATGTTTTGCCTTACCCATCCAGTATGCCGGGAAATTTATCTTATAAAACTCATCTGCTTTACGAAATTGTATCTAGGTACTGGTATTTCGGAGATTTTGGACAGTTTGACTATAATCTTAAGCTGTCCGATAAGTATTTGGTTGAGGCGAAAACACTGTTTGAATACAAGCAATACTTGTTGGGATATCAAGCTCTAAAAAAATCAGATAAATACTTTATAAATATTTTACCAAATCTTGTAAAAGCCGAAAAAAATGATAAAAATGTGTCTCAAAAAAAAGCAATTTTTACTGAAGCAGCACAAAAACACATAGAAATTCTTAGAAGAATGTTGATTGATAATCCCGAGACATTCAATTGGCAGCCTGAGAGGGCATTGTCAACAAATTTAGACATAAAAAGCGCAATAGGAATTTCGATTAAAATAAGGAATAATAATTTATGAAAAAAATTATATTTTTTTTATATTCTGCGTTTTTATCTTTATTTACTTTTTTTTCTTACGCTTTTATTGATCCAAATCTATCATATTTAAAAAATATTTACTCTGGCTTTTTCTCTTCAAATAGGCTCCTAAGTGCAGTTTTTTATGTATTATCTGTGCTTATTTTTTTCATTTTTTATGGAATTTTTATTTATTGGGGAATTAAGAGAAGGATTAATATAAAAGAAATATTTATACTTTTAGGCATAACAGTGGTAATTTTGTTTTTTTCATATCCGGCAATTCTTTCTTTTGACATTTTTAATTATATTGCCACTTCAAAAGTATTATTTTTCTATCACGAAAATCCTTACATAGTTATGCCAATTGAATTTATTAGAGATCCACTCTTGGGATTTACTCATGCAGCAAATAAAATCGCCTTATATGGTCCTTTCTGGATATTGTTAACAGGAATCCCTTATTTATTTGGATTTGGAAACTTTATCCTTACACTTTTTGGCTTCAAGATCTTTGTTGCTATTTTTTATTTTCTTACAGTATTTCTTATTTGGAAAATGTCAAAAAATATTATTTCAGTAATCTTATTTGCTTTTAATCCACTTGTTGTAATTGAAACATTAGTCAGCGGCCACAATGATATTGTGATGGCTTTTCTTGTACTTTTTTCATTTTTTCTTTTGAATAAGAAGAAGAATATATTTTTAGGAGTTATATTTTTTGTTTTATCTATTTTAATAAAATATGCCACTATACTTTTGATTCCGATATTTCTGTATGTTGTTTGGAAATTGATTAAGAATAAGGAGATTGATTGGACAAGGGTTTATTATTTTTCTTCATTATTAATGTTGTTTGCGTTTTTACTCTCTCCGATTCGTGAGGAAATTTATCCTTGGTACGCAATTTGGTTCTTGTCTTTCTCATTTTTAATTCCGACCAAAAAAATATTGTTATATTCTTCAGTTGCATTTTCATTTGGCCTTCTTTTCAGATATGTTCCCTTCATATTTTCAGGACTTCATACAGGCTTAACCCCTATTATCAAATCAATTGTTACATTCGTCCCAATATCTTTGATTTTCTTATATTATATTTATAAAAAAATATGGGGAAAAATTTATTCTCGATAATAGTAGTTATTATATTTGCTGTAATTGCCGGATTTTCTCTTGTTCATTCCGGTCTTCCTCCTACTCATGATGGAGAATATCATGTAATAAGATTTTATGAATTCGACAAGGTTCTAAGGGATGGAAATTTATATCCAAGGTGGGCGCCTGATCTAAATAATGGTTTTGGTGTACCTTTATTTAATTTTGTTTATCCCTTGCCTAACTATGTGGCCAGTATTCTGCATACATTCAACATTAGCTTTATTGATTCATTCAAAATTAATATGTTTATTGCAACTATTATTGGCGGAGTTTTCTTTTATTTATGGTCTAAGGAATTTTGGGGAAAATTAGGTGGCGTCGTTTCTTCGGTATTCTACACATTTTCTCCTTATCATTTTGTAGATATTTTTATTAGAGGATCTGTTGGGGAGGTATGGGCGTTGGGATTTTTTCCGGCATTTTTGTGGGCTTACACAGAATTTGTTAAGTCAAGGCGAAAATTGTTTCTGGTTTTATCATCAGTGTTTTTGGCGTTAATAATATTTAGTCATAATATTTTAGGATTAATGTTTTTCGCTTTTTCTTTATCATATATCATTTTTCTAATTTGTATGGAAAAAGAAAAGAAATACCTAATACTCAATACTTTATACTTAATACTTCTCGGTCTTGGATTATCAGCGATTTTCTGGTTCCCCGCTCTTATTGAAACAAAATATGTAACAGGGCTGCAAGTCTTTGATATTGCCTCTAATTTTCCGCAATTATATCAATTATTAATTCCTTCCTGGGGATCAGGCTTTAGCGGAGCAGGCATACAAAACGAGCTTTCATATCAAATTGGAGCTGCAAATTTATTGGTGATTTTCCTAAGCGCAATAGTAATGCTGATGCAGATAAAAAGAAAAAACAAGAAATTACCATATGTGATTTTTTTCCTTGCTTGCTTTATTTTTACTTTTTATTTAATGCTAAATATTTCTTTGCCAATATGGAAAGTAATTCCTTTCATGAATTATTTTCAATTTCCCTGGAGACTGTTAAGTCTTGAAATACTTTTTGCATCTTTCTTAGCGGGTAGTATCTTCTCTTTGAATATTAAAAATAAAATTATTAATTTATCCCTTGCCATTTTTTTAATATTTATTGCTTTCATTTTGGGAATAGGGTACGCAAAACCCGCTTACTATATGTACAGAAATGACAATTATTATGTAACTAGGTCGAATTTTATAGATGGAACAAATAGTGTTGGGAACGTTTTTAATACGATTTACTTAAATTCGATCCCAGCAAAAGAGAAAGAGAAGGCAGTATTTATAAAAGGAACTGGAAAAATAATTTTATATAAGGCTAAAAGTAATTCTTATGTTTTTACAATTGAAGCTGAGTCAAATTCAGAAATTCAGGCCAATTTAGCCTACTTTCCAGGGTGGGAAATCTACATAAATAATAAAAAAGAATCTTTAAGAGTTGCTCAAAATGGTCGCTTTACTTTTCTTATTTCTAAGGGAAAAAATAAGGTTGAAATAATTTTTAAAGACACTCTGATAAGAAATATTTCAGTTTTTATGTTCATAATTTCTTCAGGAGTGATTATTGCTTTGTTAATAAGTAAAAGGTTTGCTACAATTAAAAAATGAAGATTGCCATAGACATGTCTCCCCTTAAGAGTGGGCATTATCTGCAGCATCGAGTGAGGGGTACGGGAGTTTACTTGCGAAATTTACAATCGTCTCTTGAGAAATATCATCCGAAAAATAAATATAGATATTTCAATAGAGGGGATTCGCTGGGAAGCAATATTGACGTTGTTCATTATCCATACTTTGAGCCATTCTTTTTAACTCTTCCACCATTTTCTAAATATAAAAAAATTGTCACCGTGCATGATCTAACTCCCTTGGTCTTTCCAGATCATTTTAAGGCAGGATTGAGGGGGAATCTTAAATGGCAGATTCAAAAGTTAGCTCTTAAAAATATGGATGCGATAATTGCAGTTTCTAACTCTTCGAAAGAAGACATCATTAAATATGCGGGCGTGAGTAGGGACAAAGTGAAGGTAGTTTACGAGGCTGTAGGAGAGGACTTTAGAAAATTGGAAAACGGAAAGTGGAAAGCAGAAATTATAAGAAAATATAATCTTCCCGAAAAATTTGTTCTGTATGTTGGAGATGTGACATGGAATAAAAACCTGCCAAGATTAATAGAGGCAGCTGCCAGAATTAATGTGCCATTTGCGATGGTAGGAAAAGCTCTGGTTGATAAAATAATAGATACGCAAAATCCGTGGAATAAAGATTTAGTTAGATCTCAGAAGTTAGCTGAGCAAAATAAAAATGTTTTTCGTCTGGGTTTTGTCTCTCTGGAAGACCTAGTTGCATTATATAATGCGGCAACTCTATTCGTTATGCCTTCAATTTATGAGGGTTTTGGATTGCCGGCTCTTGAGGCCATGAGTTGCGGATGCCCTGTTGTAGCTTCAAAAGGAGGGTCTTTAGTTGAGGTTATTGGAGAAGCGGGAAGATTTATTGATCCCTATGATGTAGATAGCATTGCCAAAGGTATTAGCGAAGTGTTTGATAGTCCAGTCTTGCAAAAAGAGCTTTCGAAAAAAGGAATAATCCAAGCAAAAAAGTTTACATGGAAAAAAACTGCTGAAGAAACAATGAGTGTCTATAAAGAAGTAGTCAGTGGTAAATTGAAAATTTCTTAAATTTTTATTTTCTATTTTCTTGTATTATTTTTTTAACAGCGGAAATCACCTCTTTTACATCGTTTACAGACAAATTAGCGCCCAGAGGAAGAGATAAGATTCTTTCTCCGATAAATTCAGAATTTGGAAAATCGCCTTTTTTAAATCCAAAAGTTTTTCGATAATAATATTGCATATGTACGGGAACAAAATGTACGCCACTACCTATATTTGATTTTAATAAAAGATCGATAAATTGATTTCTATTTATTTTTAGCTTTTTAAGATCCAAAAGAATCGCGTACAAATGACGAGCATGGTAGGTATTTTTTTCTTCATGAGCTGGTCTTGTTATTTCTGAAACGTTTGCAAATGCTCTATTATAAATGTCCCAATATTGTTTCCTTAGTTTTGCATTCTCATTAATCCTGCTTAATTGATGCATTCCTAATGAAGATGCTAAATCGGTTAGATTATATTTGAAACCGGGATATAGACATTCATATGTTTTAAAGTATTTAACAGAGTATCTCTTATAAGCATCCCTAGAAAGTCCATGAAGACTTAGAGCTCTTATTTTATCAGCCACTTTCTTATTGTTTAAAGTAACCATTCCTCCCTCTCCTGTTGCCAAATTTTTGGTCACGTAGAAAGAAAAAACAGAAATATCTCCAATATTTCCTATTTTTTTTCCTTTATAAACTGCTTCTACCGCGTGCGCAGCATCTTCTATTACAAAGAGTTTGTGTTTTTTAGCTAGTTTCATTATTTCATCCATTTTACAGGGGCGTCCGTGCAAATGAACCGGTAAGATAGCCTTCGTATTCTTTGTAATTTTCTTTTCTATTTCTTTTGGGTCGATATTCCAGTCATTAATGTTAACGTCAGCAAATACCGGCTTGGCTCCGGAATGTAGGATTACGTTTACAGTAGAACAGAATGTTAAGGGAGTAGTGATAACCTCATCTCCCGGCCCAATGCCTAGTCCTAAGAGTGCGAGGTGGAGCCCAGCCGTGGCTGAATTAACGCCTAAAGTGTATTTACTTCCAATATATTCTCTAAATTGTTTTTCAAAAGCTTCTGTTTTTGGTCCCGTGCCCCACCATCCGGATTGAATGGTGTCTATTATTTCATTTATTTCCTTGTCTTCCCAATACGGTTTACCGAAAACTAAAAATGAATCTAACATTTTGGTATTGTAGCACCTATTCTCTCTTAGTTCCAACAGTGCTTCGTTCTTTGGTGAGATTATTTTTGAAATCGATAAAAGATTTTATCTGTCGAATAGAATCTCTTAAAAGTTTTACGGTTGATGTCTTATCTCTTCTTTTCTTAAAAAGAACATCTATCTCCTCCAGTCTTAGACCATTCATGTATCCACGCGCAATAATTTCCGTGTCCCAAAACCAATAGACATCCTGAATCTGAGTTAAGATAGGAAGAATTTTTTTTCTGTTGAAAAATTTATAACCTGTTTCCGTATCATGGATTGGGAGTCTCAAAATTAGTCTTACTAGCGATATGTATAATTTAGTAGAAATAAAACGGTGAATGCTCGTTATTGAAAAATAATCGTATCTTTTTCCTACTACTATATCGGCTTTATTGGTAGAAATAATTTTTACAAAATCGGGAATATACTTTGGAGAAACCTCAAGATCTATGTCGATAAAACCAACAATGTCTCCTTTGGCAAGTCTTATTCCTTCCGTAACGGTACCCCCTCTTCCGACGTTATGTTTATGTGAAACAAAACTTATTGAAATCTCCTTATTATTCTTTATCAGCCTTTTGATTATTTCAACGGTATTATCCTTACTAAAATCATCGATTATAATAATTTCAAAATTTTGATTTAATTTTCTCAATACCTCAATTACTTTGGGGAAACTTTTCTCCAGATGCTCTCCTTCATTATAGCAAGGGACAATAAGAGACAGCTCAATCTTGTTTTTACTCATACGTATTTTTAAAGAAATATTTTTGCATAGAATTTGGCTTTGAATCGGATGCCAGTTTCCGCACAGATCGATTATTGTAAAATGTTAACAGAATATAGGTATAAAGTAAATGTAATCATGCAGTTGTCAATCGATTCAAGTAAAAATAACATCTGCCACTTTTTTGCCCATTTCTACGGCATAATTGGTGCCTCTATCCCAAGGATAAACCTGCTGCATATTGGCTAGGTAAACATTTTTAAGGGGTGTTTCAAGGGGGGGAATAATTTTCGAATAGTTAACCGGAGTTATCGGCTGGGCAAAATAATCCAGGAAAAGATAGCTTTCAATAATTTGTGATTTATAATCTTTGTTTATCCTTGAAAGCAAGACGTCGTAAGTTTTCAGTAATTCTTCCTTGTTCATTTTCATAAAAGGATGATCACTGGGCACATAATTCCCAAGATATAATAAATGTTCATTATTATAAAATTTCTTATCCATAAAATTTGTGTGCTCAACAACCGCTGTGACCGGAAACTTTGTGTCACAAATATTTAACCAATAGGTCTTATCCTGGAAGAAAGATTTTTTAAGGCGAAGTACAAGATTAACTGCACTTATTTCCTTAAGTTGCGAAAGCTTTTCTTTATACGGTCTTGGTAGCTGTGGAGTTATTTTTGTGAATATAGTTGTAGGTAAGGTTACGATTACTTTATCGAAAATTTGATCATCGACTTTGACTTGATCCTTTTGGGTAGAAATGTTCTTTACTTCATGATTAAATTGAATTTTTCCGTGCTTTTTCTTGATCTGCGAAGCCAAAGCGTTGGCAAATTCTAAGAATCCTCCTTCAGGATAGGCCAAAGACGAAGTTCTTTTAGCTATACGTGCCCAGAACCAGGCTAGCGATATATCTTGCGCATACGGGCCAAATTTTTTAATAATTAGAGGTTCCCAGAGAAGTTTGTACGGTTTTTCTCCCATTATTTTAGATAACATTTCGGAAGCTTTGTATTTTTCTAAAGTTTTCCAGAACGGATTATATTTTAGAAATGCCAACGCCAAGCCCATTCTCAGCCGTTCAAAAAAATTAAGCTCGGGAAATTTTAAGACATCAATTGCGGAGTCGAGTTTGTAGAATTTAGAATTAACGAAGACAGACGTTTCGGGGCGTTTTATGATAACCGGATAATTTATTTCCTTTGCCAAGCTTAAAATGCTGTCGTCATTGGTAAACCAGTGGTGATAATCTTTTTCCAGGCTCCATTGCCATTTTTCGTCCTTAAAGCCCATTGCGAGGCCACCCGGCAAAGACTCTTTTTCGAAGATGGTCACTTCGTGTCCGGCTTGGAGAAGCCTACGGCCTGCCGTCAGTCCAGTGAATCCTGCGCCAACTATGGCTATTTTCATATTTATAAATTATACATCAAAACTTGACGGGATAATTTAAAATGTTTATGATTGGGATATCAAAAAATGAGTAAGGAAAATATTAGGCCGCAAACTCTGAAAACAAAAATATTTCTTGATAGCGGAGATCCGAAGGAAACAGAACAAGCAATTGAGGTACTCGGATTCCTCGATGGTCAGACGACAAATCCTAGCTTAATTGCTAAAAATCCTGAAGTTATAAAGAAACTTAAAGAAGAAGGAAGATTTTCGGAAAAAGAAATACGAAGTTTTTATAAAGGAAGAATTCGGGAAATTTCAAAACTTATCCCTCAAGGTTCAGTGTCCGTTGAGGTTTATGCTGATTCAGATACGACATCACCTGAAATACTTAAAGAGGCAAGAGAAATGTCTTCTTGGATTCCGAACGCACACGTAAAGATTCCAATTACAAAAGAAGGTCTTATGGCGGCGCACCAAGCAGTTCGGGAGGGAATAAATGTAAACATGACATTGTGCTTTACTGAAGAGCAGGCAGCAGCAGTTTCTTTGGCAACAAAAGACGCATCGAAAAAAGGAAACGTGTTCATATCACCTTTTATCGGAAGACTGGACGATATAGGAAAAGACGGATTAAGTTTGGTTTTTAATATTTTAAAAAGCTACAAAAATTATGAAGACAATAAGGTAGAAGTTCTGGCTGCAAGCGTCAGAAATATGTCCCAATTTATGGCGTGTTTAAAAGGTGAATGCGATATTATAACTGCGCCATTCAAAGTCTTGGAGGAGTGGGCGGGAAAAGGATGCCCTATTCCCGACAATAATTTTAACTATAAAAGCGGGTTCAAGGAGATTCCTTATGAAGGAGTGCTTGAAAAAACACTTGTTCCGGCTGAGGCTTGGAAGGAAATGAATTTGGAGAACGAATTAACTAAAAAAGGCCTTGAAAAATTTGTTGTCGATTGGAAAAACCTCATTGCCTAGGCTTTTTGGGAGAATTATTTGAGCGAAAAATACTTTTCACAATATATTTTGGTCTTTGTTTAACTTCTTCAAAAATTTTGCCTACATATTGTCCCAAAACACTTATTCCCAAAAGTTGAACAGCACCGATAAATAAAACGACAATTATTACAGTTGTGATTCCTTGCGGAGCACTATGGTAAATGAGACTCGCTATAAGTTGGTAAAGCATTCCAAGAAAGGCGATAAGAAATACTACAGAGGAAAGTAGCGTCATTATTTGGAGCGGAACATAGGAAAAAGAGAATATTCCCTTTGATGCCCAGTTTAAATTTTTAAAGAAATTATTCGTAGTTTTGCCAAACATTCTTTCAAGTCTGACATATGAAATACCCGTTTGTTTAAAACCAACCCAAGCCCTTAATCCTCTCAAGAACCTGTCTCTTTCCGGAAAAGTTTTCAAAACTTCCACAACTTTGCGATCAATCAGAGAGAAATCCCCGGCATCCAGAGGAATTTTTACATAAGACATTTTATGAAAAACTCTATAAAATAATTTATATAAGATTTCCATATAGAGAGGCGCTTCTCTTTTGGTTCTGACTCCGTAAACAACGTCATAGCCCTCAAGCCATTTGTGATAAAATTTTTCGATAATTTCAGGTGGATCCTGTAAGTCTCCATCCAGAAATACGATTGCATTTCCCGTCGCAATATCCATGCCACTGGTGAAAGCCATTTGCGAACTGAAATTTCTGGAGTGATTAACACCGATAACGCGATTGTCCTTTTCGACCAGTTTTTTAAGTATATCTTCGGTGTTGTCTGGGCTTCCGTCATTGACAAAAATTATTTCGTAATCAGTGCCGATTTTTTTAAAGACTTTTGTCAGCCTGCTATACATTATTGGAATGGCTTGAGCGTCCTTATAGCAAGCAATAATTGCTGATATTTTCTTATTACTCATAATTTATCTTTTTAAATTAACATACCAAGGAGCATTACTGTTTATCATATCACTTACAAGGCTAGGAATTTCTTCTTTTTTTTCAGGCCAAAATGCATTAATATTGTTGAATATCTTCAGGACCTTCTTATCTTCCTCTGCCCAGTGAGAGAAACCATCGTGCTCATAATCTTTATTTCTGCCTCCGCCAATCAGTTTTACCGGAATTTTTTCATGATTAATGTAGTTTCTTATTGTTTCAAAAGGCCTGTAAAGTAAGAAGGTCGTAATGCTGTAAACAACCGGAATTTTTCCATTAAGCGCCATGCCCGCAGCTATTCCGGTCATTGCCTGCTCTGCTGCTCCACAATTTATAAATCTATCCGGAAAATCTCTTTTTATATGATCAAAAGCCTTATATCCCAGATCTCCGACAATTAACCAAATTTTTTCGTTTTTGGCCATCTGCTTGTATAGCTCATAGGCGAACCAGCCGCGCATACTATCATGTCTGTACTTAATATCTAAATTTTTCATTTCAATAATTCCAGGGCTTTCTGAAAATCTTCTTCTGTCATTTTATAATAATGAGAGTCAAGTCCATTCAAGAAGGGAAATTGGTCGCCACATGTGCGTGCAAAAATAATTGTTAGTTTTTTTTCCGGGGCATTTTCCTTAAGTGTTTCTATAATTCCGTTTATGTCACTGCCATTTACTTCTTTAATGTCGAAACCAAAACCCTTAAATCTACTTATTAAAGATTTTAAGTCAACCGAGTCATAGGCCTTCCAGCCATTAGCGTTTACAATAATTTTTAAGTTGCCGACCTTGTTCTCCTGCGCAATTCTTAATGTTTCCCAAATACTGCCTTCAGAGCATTCTCCGTCAGAAATTAGACAATAAACATTTTTGCTTTTGTCGGAAAGGGCCATGCCAAGAGAGATAGGTAAGCCTTGTCCTAAGCTTCCGGTTGAAACGTCAATACCTAATTTAGGATTCATGTCGGGGTGGATGTGCATTTTTTTTATGTCATCATCCTTAATGAATCCGTTTTTCTCCAAAACAACATATAAAGCGATACCGGCATGTCCGTTGGATAAAATAAATTTCTCATCTCTATTTTTTATTTTATAGATTCCGTCAATCAGATCTATTGATCCCAGACATGAGCCCAGATGGGAGAATCCTTTCCTAAAGCTAATCTCCAAGATTCTTCTTCTGGTCTCTTTCTGTTCAGCTGTTAATGATTTAATTTTAAAATTATTCATTCTTAAAGTAATTGAATGTATTCCTCAAGCCTTCTTCCAGCGTAAATCCTGGTTTCCAGTTAAGAAGTTTTTTTGTTTTTGAAACATCCGCCACCCAATGAGAAGTGTCCCACAATCTTTTTGGAAAGGCGCCTTTTTCGATTTTTACTTTTTTTCCGGTTATTTTGAATAGCGTTTTGACTACTTCGTCGTTAGTATATTCAACGCCGGTGCCCATATTCAATATTTGACCGGCAAGAGATTTACCTTTTTCTATTGTTTTTACATATATATCAACGACATCCTGAACATTAATAAAATCTCTTCGTTGGTTTCCGGGAGTTAACTTAATCGTTTTATTTTCGATAACTGATTTTATAATGGTCGGAATAAAGCGTTCTTTTTCCTCAAAAGGTCCATAAACGGAAAAAGGTCTTAGCGTTACGATAGGTTTTTGATATTCTTTTGCGAAGACCTGGCATAAGACCGTTGTCGAAGCTTTTGTCGCAGCATAAAAGCTAATTGGTTCCAATAAGTCGGTTTCTTTCATCGGAGTGTTTTTTATTCCATATTCCGAAGAAGACCCTGTGTTGATAAAAATGTCATAATCGATATCCTTGCTTGCTGTCAGGAGGTTTAGAGTCCCCTTGATGTTGGTTTCAACCATCTGTTTGAAATCTGCCTGATTACGGTATTGACTGTAGGTAGCTAAATGAATAATTATCTTAGGGTTGATTTGGGTTACCGTTTTTTTAAGATTTTTTATATCTGAAATGTCAATTGTATGGATTTTAAATTGGGGAAGTATTTTCTTTAGCCGCCAGAGATCAGTGGACGGTCTGATTAACAAATTAACATCATAGTTTAATAAGGCTAATTTTCTAACCAAATTTGCGCCAATAAATCCTGCGCCCCCTGTTATTAAAACACTCTTCCGTGATAGAATACTATTCATGGTTGATATTATATGTGCTTTGTGCGGTGAAAAGCAACAAATTAGAGTGCTTTATGAGGCGACTTTCAACGAAAAAGACTTGACCGGGAAAACATACTCTGCCAGACGAATGCCGGACAGAATTCACTATAGAATTTTGAAATGTGAGGGATGCACTTTGGTTTTTTCTTCACCGGTTTTTGCCGAAAATAAATTGTCCTCACTATATAGTAAAAGTCTATGTAACTATGGAGGTCAAGTTCCATATCTTATAAAGACATATTTTGACTTGATAAGTAAAATTAAAGGCAATCTTCCGAAGAATCCAAAAGTTTTGGAAGTAGGTTGTGGAAATGGATTTTTTCTCAAAGCCCTTGTTGATTTGGGTTTTACGAAAAATGTCTTTGGAATCGAACCAAGCTCTAAAATGGCTTCTAAAGCAGAGCCAATCTTAAAGGGCAAAATTAAAGTTGATATTTTTAAATCAGGTCTTTTTCCGAAAAATACTTTCGATCTCGTTCTTTGTTTTCACACTTTGGATCACATGTTCGATCCGAATGAATTCGTTAAAGGGGCCTACCAAATGCTCAAGAAGAACGGATATGCTGTTGTGGTAGTGCATGATACGGAAGGTTTATCAGTCAAATTGTTCGGAGAAAGGTCAGCTATTTTTGACATAGAACATATTTATTTATTTAATAAAAAAACTTTAAGAGACATATTTGTAAAAAATAAATTTAAAGTTATAAAAGTATTTAATCTTATTAATCGTTATCCTTTAAATTACTGGATGCAGATGAGTGGCCTACCCATTGTCGTCAAAAGATGCGCAAAATTTATTTTTGACGTATTAAAGATAGGTAAAAAAGAAGTCTCAATCTCTGCGGGAAACATTGCACTGATTGCCAAAAAGACTGTATGATTTACTTATGATAAAAAAAATTAGGCATTTAGGGAACAACTTCCTAAAACACGAATTGGTATCAGGCAGCATTTATATTTTTCTAGGCTCCATAATCGCTAACCTATTTAACTTTTTTTTCAGTATCTTCATGAGTAGGAATGTAACCGTAGAAGGATTCGGAATTTTGGCAAGCACATTTTCCTTAATAGCTCTTATTGGGATTCCGGCCGGTGCAATAATCCCTACAATCGTAAATTTCGCAGGTTCTCATTTTGCAAAAGATGATTATGGATCTGTCAAGGCGCTTTTTTTTAAGATTATAAAACCTCTTCTCGCAATAAGTATTTTAGTGCTTTTCTTTTTCTTCATTTTTGCAGGTAGTATTGGTAATTTTTTTAAGATTAACGATCATTCAATAGTCTTGATTATTGGAATTAGCGTTGCACTTGCATATGTCGGAATAGTAAGTAATGGTTTATTGCAGGCGAAATTAGCCTTTAAATATATCTCTTTTTTAAGTCTTCTTGGATCAATATTAAAATTTGCATTTGGAGCTGGATTAGTTTTTTTTGGGTTTGGTGTAAGGGGCGCAATATGGGGAATATTTATTTCAGGATTAATCCCTTTTATTCTTGGTTTCGCTTATCTTAAATCTGTTTTTATAAGCAAAATAAACAAAACGAGTAAGATAAGTTTTAAGAGTATACTTTCCTATGGAATTCCTTCCTCTCTTGCAGTATTGGGAATGACGTCTTTAATCTCTGCTGATATTTTGCTCGTAAAGCATTTTTTTGATCCCTTGCATGCGGGTATCTATGCTGGGCTTGCTTTAGTTGGGAAAGTAATTTTTTATTTCACTGGTTCAATCGTTGGAGTAATGTTTCCCTTGATTGTCAAAAAACATGCTAGAAATGAAGATTATAGCAACATCTTTAAAATGGCAATTGCCATAGTATTTATTCCTTCAGTTCTAATTTCTGCATTTTATTTTCTATATCCTGATTTTACGATAAGTTTTTTCATCAAAAATGAAATATATAGATCTGCGTCTAGCCTATTAGGTTTATTTGGAGTTTTTATAACTACTTATTCTATAATTTCACTTTTTGTCTATTATTTTTTATCAATAAAAAAAACCAATGTATACATTCCGGTTCTTTTTGCAGCTATTATGCAGATGTTGTTGATAACATTTCTTCATAGCTCTCTTTTTATAGTTGTTATGATTTCACTTTTGGTTTCATTATTTCTACTTGCGATTCTTGTCTTTTATTACATAAAAAGTTACGGAGAATATAAAAGAGTCGGTGATATGGTGGAAATCCCTCTTAACTCTTAAGTCTTAAATCTTATATCCAAAATATGCTATACTTTGGCTATGGAATTAATTACGTTAGAAAATAAAGACAGCATAAAATTAATCAAAGACGTAGTCATTAGGCTCTATAAAGTTAATCAGGATGCCTCCGGTGTTTTGGTTGAAACTCTGAGAAGAGATTGGTCGGACGTTGTCGGCGAGGGAAGGGAATTTTTCATGCAGTATTATTCCGAGACACCCCCTGGTCTGGCCAGAGACGAAGACGTTTGGCATTATCATCCGACAGTCCAGGATGACAGATTTTCGGTCGTTAAGGGGGAAATAGTGGTTGCAATAGGGGACAATAGGGAAGATTCGGAAACCAAAGGGCTGGTGAATCTCTTTTATATCAACGCCAGAGAAAATCCTTATATGGTTTTAATTCCGAGGCGTACTCTGCATGGATTCATGGTTGTCTCCAAAGAATCGGCAATTTTAATTAATTTTCCGACCGGATTTTATAATTCCAACGAAGAGGGGAGAATTCCCTACGCAGATGCTCAAATGAAGATGCCTGATGGCACGCCTTTTTCTTGGGATCTCGTCCGTCAAGAATTCAAATTATAGTTCTTAGTTCTTGGAAAATGATAGTTAACAAAAGTAAGTTCGAAAATTTAGAGGCATGGAAAGCTGCCCACAAATTAGCTATCATGGTTTATAAAGTAACAAAAAAATTCCCCACCGATGAAAAATTTCGATTAATAGATCAGCTATGTCGAGCCTCCAGTTCAGTTGCGGCAAATTTAGCTGAAGGAAGTGCCAGGGCATATAGAAAAGAATATGCGCAGTTTGCTTATCAGGCAAAGGGATCTCTGGAGGAAGCAAAGTATCATCTTCTACTTTCAAAGGATTTGGGTTATCTGAAAGACTCTGATTATCAAGTCCTACAAGAGCAAGCTAATTTGGCTGGTAAATTATTGAGTGGTCTGATAAAATATCTAAGATCTAATCCCCAAGATCAAAGATCTAATATATGAACATTAAGTTGTTATCCATTATCGTTCCTGCCTATAAACAAGAGAAGACAATTAAAAATGACATAGAAAAAATAGAGAATGTCATGAGTCAGCTACATCATGATTATGAAATAATTGTTGTAGCTGACGGATTCGTTGATGACACATTCAAAAATGCAAAAAAAATAAAATCTCCAAAAGTTGTCGTTACCGGATATTGTCACAATCATGGAAAGGGATATGCTGTTCGTTTTGGAATGGCTAAAGCAAGGGGATCAGTTGTTGCATTTATAGATGCAGGGATGGATTTAAACCCAAATGGCATTTCCATATTGCTTGAATATCTCGAATGGTACAACGCAGATATTATTATAGGGAGCAAGCTTCATTCTGCTTCTAAAGTTAATTATCCGACTCAACGCAAAATTTTATCGTTTGGATACAGACTTCTTGTCAAGCTGTTGTTTGGACTTAGCGTTAAGGATACTCAGGTAGGAATGAAATTTTTCAGAAGGAAAGTATTGGAAGATGTTTTACCGAGACTTCTTGTGAAAGAATACGCTTTTGACATAGAAATCTTAGCTGTTGCATATAGGCTTAAGTATAGAAGGATCTATGAAGCGCCGGTAGAACTTGAATTTAAAAACTCAAGTACGATAACGTCTGCAAATTTTTGGAAGATAATATTTCATATGTTGAGCGATACTTTTGCCGTTTTTTATCGGCTTAGAATTCTGCGATACTATGATGATAGTAATAAAAGAAAATGGAAGTTTGATCCGGAATTAAATTTTCGAGTAAATACTGGATGAGAATATTAATTTTAAATTGGAGAGATATTAAAAATCCATCATCGGGAGGCGCAGAGGTTTTAACGCATGAAATTGCTAAGCGGCTCGTATCTTCAGGAAATCAAGTTGTTCAGTTCTCAAGTTTTTTCCCTGGAGCATTGCATGAAGAAATAATTGATAAAGTCGAGATTATTAGAGAAGGAAACGCTGACATTAGAAATCTCTTTGCTTCAGTACACTTTCGGGCTTTCCTGTTCTATCAAAAAGAAAAAGGGAAATTTGATGTTGTTATAGACGAAGTACACGGAATTCCCTTTTTTACCCCATGGTATGTAAAAGGAAAGAAGATAGTGTTAATTTGCGAAGTTGCTGGGGAATTGTGGAGAAAAATCTTCGGAGCATTTTTTGGATTATTGGGAAGATTAATAGAAAAGTTTTATCTTAGCTTTATATATAAAAATATATTATTTCTCACCATCTCAGATTCTACAAAAAAAGATTTAATAAAAGATGGTGTGAATGAAAAAGACATAATTGTTTTGTCTATGGGAATAAATGTGCCACGAAATATGGGAAACATAGAAAAAGAAAAAGAAAAAACGCTCATTTTTGTCGGTCGGTTAACGGCAGCAAAAGGCATAGAAGAAGCGCTTAATGCGTTGAAAGAAATTGTTAAAACGAATAAAAACGTTAAACTTTGGGTTGTTGGGAGAGGAGAGGAAAACTATGTGCAGAAATTAAAAAGAATGTGTATACAATTAGGTATTGAAAAGAAAGTTACTTTTAATGGTTTTATTTCGGAGAGTAGGAAGTTCTCGCTTTTGGCGCGCGCTCATTTGCTTATCCATCCCTCATTGAAGGAGGGTTTTGGGTTAACTATTCCTGAAGCGGGTTTCGTTGGTACGCCCGTAGTCGCATATGATTCTTCAGGATTAAGAGATATTGTGAAAAATGGTAGAAATGGCGTTCTGGTTGCAGAAAACTCTCCAAAATCGCTTGCGAATACGGCAATGCAAATACTCTCTGATGACTTGCTCTATCAGAAACTTTGCCAAGGAGCAAGAAAAGAAGCAAGTAAATACAGTTGGGACAACACAGCGAATACGATATTGGATATTTTAAAAAAAGTTTAAAGTTATGAATGCTAAACTCCCAGTGATTACAGTAGCTGTTGCGACTTATGATTCAGGAAGAACTATTGAAAAATGTCTTTTATCAATCAAAAAACAGACATATTCCAACATAGATATCGTTGTAGTAGATAGTTTGTATTATGACAAAACAAAACAAGCAAAATGTAAAAAGATAATAGAAAAATATGCCAGATATTTTCAGGATGGTCCTGAGCGGAGCATTCAAAGAAATAGAGGAATAAAAGAGGCAAGGGGTGAATTTATTCTGATTATTGATCAGGATATGTATTTAACGGAAAATGTGGTTAAGGATTGCTATACGACATTTTCAAGCGGTAATTATATCGCTCTTACAATACCTGAAATTTCCATAGGGGAGGGCTTTTGGACCAAGTGTGTAGCCTTAGAGAGATATGTTAGTACATATCTTGAGAATGGCATGAATGAGTGTTGCAGATTTTTTAAGAAGAAAGATGCCTTAGCAATTAGGGGGTACGATACGACAATTGTTGGAGTTGAGGACTCTGATTTTCATTATAGAATGCAGGCGAGAGGTAAAATTGGTAAAATAAGAAGTTATATTGAGCATGATGAGGGCAGAACGAAGTTTTTTGGCCGGGTAAAAAAGAAATATTATTACAGCATAGCTTTTAGGAAATACCTAAAAAGATATCCAAATATCGCTATGAAACAATTTTTTCCTATTAAAAAAGCTTACGTAAAGCATTGGAAAATATTTTTAAGGCACCCTATCATAGCGGGTGGAGTAATACTTTTGCGTGGCTCTGAGGTCGTCGCTGGTTTTCTGGGATTAGTTTTAAAAAATAATTATGTTAAAAAATGATTTAAAAAATAAAAAAATATTGATAACGGGTATTACCGGTTTTGTTGGTAAAGCTTTAAGTAACCGTCTAAACTCATTAGGGGTAATAGTTTATGGAGTTTCAAGATCGGTTAAAAATGATGCAAGGAATTTAAATGCGGATATACTTGACTATCCTAGAATAAATAAATTCATAAAGGATTCAGACATAGAAATATGTTTTCACTTGGCTTCTGCAGCATTGGTTGAGGAAGGCCAGATCCATCCCTACCAAACTTTTAAAGTAAATACGGAAGGTACCTTAAATATCTTAGAAAGTGCCAGAAATAATAATTTAGAAAAAGTAATAATTGCTTCCACGTCTCATGTCTATGGGGAGAATAAGATTCCATATATTGAAAGTTATATGCCCAGACCAACGAGGCCATATGAAACATCAAAAGCTTGTACTGATATTATTGCTCAGTCTTATGCGACAAGCTTTAAGCTCCCCGTTCTAATTCCGCGATTTGTAAATATTTATGGACCGGGAGATTTAAATTTTCAAAGATTAATCCCGAAAACAATAAAAAGTGTCTTAGAGAATTCTGAGCCTAAAATGTGGGGAGGGGAAGCTGTTAGGGATTATTTATTTATTGACGATGCGATTAATGCCTACATAAAATTAGCAGTATTGGATGTAGAAAATGTTGGAGGAAATAGGATCTTTAATTTTGGAAGTAACAATCGCGTTTCAGTAAATGATCTTGTAGAAAAAATCATAAAAATTTCTGGCAAAAAATTAGAAATTGAGATGATTCCTCAGGAAAGACAAGAAGAGATAGAATCTCAATATGTATCATGGAAAAAAGCTAAGCAATTACTAGGATGGGAGCCAAAGATTGACTTAGCGCTGGGCTTAAAGAAAACAATGGAATGGTATAGGGAGTATCTCTCCTCTCAATAGACTTATGAAGGGACTAAAAAAAGTTTCAGTTATAATTGTTAATTGGAATGGCGAGAGGGTACTCCGTGGGTGTCTGGATGCCATTTATGCGCAAGAATATAAGAATATTGAGGTGATTGTGGTAGATAATAATTCACACGATAATTCTGTTGAACTAATAAAAAAAAATTATAAACACGTAAAATTAGTAGAATCCGATACGAATCTGGGATTTGCAGGCGGAAATAATAAGGGCTTAAAGTATGTAAATGGAGACTTTATTCTCCTTCTTAATAGTGACGCAATTGTAACGATGAATTTTCTTCAGCCCCTCGTTGATAAGCTGCAAAGTGAAAAGGAAGTAGGAGTTGTCCAGCCATTAATATTGTATACGAATAACACTTTACATAAGAGAGGCGATATTAACTCAGCGGGCACTTACTTTCTTAAAACAGGATTTTTATATTACTTTGGATATGGTAAAGATTCTGATAATCGGAAATATCAAAAATCAGATTTTATTTTTACAGCCTATGGTGCCTGTATGCTTATTAAAAAAGAAATCATTGATGCCATAGGACTATTTGATGTTGACTTTTTTATGTATTTTGAAGAAACAGATTTTTGCATTCGATCGCTTCTGTCGGGATGGAAGATTTTGTATGTTCCAGAATCAAAAGTATACCATGTGGGGGGAATTGCAGCTCGCAGCTATGGAAATTCAAGAATATACTTTCATTCTTATAAAAATAGGATAGCAAGTTATATAAAAAATTTTGAACTCAAAACGTTGTTTCTTACATTTCCTGTTCATTTATTGCTCTGCGAGGGAATTGCTTTTATATATCTTTGTACAGGTAAGTTTTTATATTTTCTTGCAGTTGAAAAAGCATTTCTTTGGAACATGCGTGAACTTGGGTCGACACTTAGAAAGCGGCGGGAAATTCAAGAAAATTATAGAAAAATTTCTGACGATCAGTATTTGCCTGGATTGACAAGGTATCCAAAGTTGTCTTATTATATTTACCTATTGAGAGGATTACAGTATTATAAAGAGTAATTTTTTTATGGAGAACGTTATTAATCTTACGGACAAAAAGATTCTCATAACAGGTGCCGGTGGTTTCTTAGGATCGCATCTAGTGAAAAAACTAAAAGAAAAAGGAGTTAATAATCTCCTTACTCCTTCATCTGCGCAGTATGATCTTACAATTCCAGAAGTATGCAAACAGATTGTCCGAAATATTGATGTAGTAATTCATTTGGCTGCGAAGGTAGGGGGAATAGGATATAACCAAGAACACCCAGCAGAAATGTACTATGACAATATGGTAATGGGCGTGCATCTTATGCACGAGGCATATAAAGCAGGCGTTGAGAAGTTCGTAGCACTTGGCACCATCTGTTGTTATCCTAAATTTACTCCAGTTCCCTTTAAGGAAGAAGATTTATGGAATGGATATCCAGAAGAAACAAATGCTCCATATGGTCTTGCAAAGAAAATGTTACTAGTTCAGTCAGAAGCATATAGGCAACAGTATAATTTTAATTCAATCTTTCTTCTTCCTGTTAATATTTATGGTCCAGGTGACAATTTTAATCCAAAATCCTCACATGTAATTCCAGCTTTGATAAAAAAGTTTTTTGATGCTAAAAAAAGCGGATCAAAAAAAGTAATTGCATGGGGTACTGGAAAAGCAACCCGAGAATTCCTATATGTAGAAGATGCGGCAAAGGGAATAATACAAGCAACGCAAAAGTATAATAAATCAGACCCAATAAATTTGGGAGCAGGTTTTGAAATTTCAATAAAAGATTTAACAGAGAAAATTGCAGCTATTGTTGGGTACGAGGGAGAGATTACATGGGATCATACCAAGCCAGATGGACAGCCAAGGAGAATGTTGGATACATCTAGGGCAGAAAAAGAATTTGGATTTCGCGCAAAAACATCTTTTGAGAAAGGACTTAAGGAGGCAATTAAATGGTATGAAGAGAATGGAATGGTGTAATCGTCGAGTTATTATTTCTGTTCATGAAGCAACAACCGGTCCTTCGCATGACCTTAGGGATTACTTGTTAGAGCGTAATGTCTTAGACCTTCTGTTTATAGCCCATCCCCTTCTTTTTTTAAAAGAAAATTTTAAAAATTCTTCCCGGTTCGAATTATACAGGAATGGAAAACTTGTTAAAAAGGGAAGTGCATATCATTTGAGAGCTCCTGAACTTATTCTTTATGCAAAAGACTTCTTCTATTCTATTTTTTGGAGCATGAAATATGTCTCCAAACCGGATTTGTATATTGGCATAGGAAATCTGAATGCATTTTCGGGATTGTTCCTAAAAATTTTTAAAAGGGTAGGAAATGTAATATATTATGTAATTGATTACGTGCCTAGGCGGTTTTCTAATAAGATTGTTAATTTTGTATACCACTGGATTGAAAAAGTATGTGCCGAAAAGTGTAATTGGACCTGGAATTTATCTCCTCGGATGATAGAGGGGCGTGAAAAGATGTGGGGTAAAATTTTCTCTCATCAACTGATTGTTCCTCATGGTGTTCATTTTGACCGAATTCGTAAAGTTCCCTTCTCGGAGGTAAATAAAACAGAAATTATTTATATGGGTAGTCTTTTGCAGAAGCAAGGTATACAGCTTGTTATCACATCCCTTCCAGAGCTTTCCAAAAAGATTCCTAACGTTCGTCTTACTATTATTGGAAAAGGTCCATATGAACAGGAACTCAGAAATCTTGTTATAAAATATAGGATTAAAGATAGAGTAGAATTCTTAGGGTATGTGGAAAATCATCATGAAATGGAAGATAGAATAGCAAAGGCGGCAATCGCAATAGCGCTATATGATAAAAAATATGATCAATTTTCATATTTTGCAGATCCTGGGAAAATTAAGAATTATTTGGGCGCAGGCGTCCCAGTAATTATGACAGATGTTCCATACGTTGCCCATCAAGTAGAGGAAGCAAAATGCGGATATATTATTGAGTATAGTCAAGATAGTCTGTTAAATGTATTGCATGATTATTTATCAAACCATTCGGTAATGCAGGAGTATAGGAAAAATGCTCTTAATTTCGCTAAAAAATATAAATGGGATAATGTATTTGATAAAGCATTTCAGGCACTTTATAATAAGAATGAATTAGATTATGTTAAAAAGTAAAGATAAACATTACAAACAACAAATAGCTTATTTCGGAGATGAATTTTCAAAGGTAGAAAAATATAATCTTCAAGCATGGCAAATAAGCCACGTTAATAGAATTAAAAAAAGCCTTTTGGATGCAAATTTTAAAGGCAAGACATTAATTGATATTGGAACTGGGCAAGGATATGTTGCAGTAGAAATGGCAAAAATAGGACTGAATGTTATCGCCTGTGATCTTACGCACGAGGCGCTCGATAATATAGCTCGTTTCAAAGAACAGTTTAAATTGAAAAATATAAAGCTTATTGAATGCAAGGCAGAAAAGATTCCTATAAAAGATGAAAGTGTTGATTTCATTGTTGCAAATGCAATTTTGGAGCATATTCCAAACGAGAAAGAAGCGGTTGTCGAATGGAAAAGAATATTAAAACCATATGGAAAAATATATATTACAGTTCCCCTTAAGTTTAAATATTTATGGCCAATATTTTGGCCGGTAAACTATATTCACGATAAACGTATTGGCCACTTAAGGAGGTATGATTTGCAAAGTTTAAGGTATAAATTTAATATGGAACCAATTAGATATTATTATACCGGACATTTTTGGAAAGTTGCCGGAGCATTAATGTCAATAATTTTAAAAACAAATAAATTTGATGATTGTTTGGAGAAATGGGATGAAAAATTATTGCCCAACAAGTACGGTGCAAGTAATATTATAGTTGTCTTTAAAAAATGAATACGACTCCATTTATCTACAAGAATATTTTCTTGCATGCTAGTCTTCAATTCTGTGGCAATATAGAAGAGTATTTTTCTTTGTATACCGAAAAACTTGTGGTATTTATTGTTATGCCGCGAATTGATAATAAATGCAATTTGATACGGCTTTATAAAAAAGGTAGATTAATCTATGAAGAAAAATTTGCATGTAGTAATAATCTTATATTATATTATTGTTTGTGGTATTTTCACTATATAAAGGCATTATTGAGGTATTTTTCACCAAAAGAAAAAGTATATATTATTACATTTCACCCGTTATCTTTTTTTGGTAGGAAAATTATTAAATTTTTAAGAGATGTGGAGTTCGTATATTGGATTGGTGATTATTTTCCTCCTACAAATCTTCTACTAGTATCATTTGAAAAATTAAAAAAATACTACCATGATAGCTGTAAATATAGTTGTTATTTAAGTGATAAAATAAATGAAAAGTTTAACGGTAGGATTTTGAATAACAAGGCACATAAAACAGTTATGTGGGGGGTTAATCCAAAAAACATAAAACGATCTAATCCAAAAGATAATTTTACTATTTTATTTGTTGGCTTAGTAAAGGAATCGCAGGGGTTAAATCTCGTGTTTAATTTTTTGAAAGATCATAGAGATTATAAATTAAAAATTATTGGCATATGTGAAAAGAAGCTTTATAAAAAGTATCAACGCATGTTAGTAGAAAATAATTTGCTTAAAAGGGTATATTTCCCTAATAAATTTGCAAGCGATGATGAACTTGTTGAACAATCAAAAGATTGTCATGTGGGTATTGCACTATATGATATAAATCCAAACAACGCTACTAATTTTGCAGACCCCGGGAAAATAAAAGCATATGCAGAGATGCAGCTTCCTGTTATTATGTCAAATATTTCGGATATTGCAAATTTTGTAAAAAGATATAAAAGCGGTGAGGTGATAGAGCATATAGACGACTTGCTAGGCGCTCTCAAGACGATAAGAAAAGATTACATATACTATCAAGAAGGTTTAAGAAATTTTAATAACTACTTCTATTTTAAAGATTATTATAGGAAAGCGTTTACGTTCATGGAACACTTATGAGTACAAAACAGACTAAAAATTTATACCCCAATCTAACTATAATAGTTCCGATGAGAAATTCGGGAACAACAATAATCCAAACGTTAGAAAGCGTTACGGAACAAAAGTATCCCATTTCTGAAATTTTAATTATCGACAATATGTCAACGGATAATTCTATTTTTCTAACTGAAGAGTATGCGAAAAAATCAAAAATACCTATTAGAATTTTACGACAAAAAATAAATAATGGGGTGGGGGCAAGTTATAACAGGGGGGCAAAAGAAGCAAAAACTGATCTCGTTGTGTTCATGCATTCTGATAGTAGTCTTCCGACACCTGCAGAACTTGGAAAATTAGTGTTGCCGGTCAGAGATAATAAAAATGTTGTTGCTTCATACTCTACCGTGCTTATGCCCGAAGATATATGGAAAAATTATAATTTTTGGGAAAAGTGTCTTTTTGCAAGATCTGTTGGTAAAAAAAATCCGGGGATGAATGGAAAATTTGACTGTGTACGAAAAGAGGCGTTTCTAAAAGTAGGAGGATCCAATACGGTAACTTTTGGCGGAGATGTAAGTATCGGAGGGGAAGACGCAGATTTATATCTACGCTTGGAAAGTCAAGGAAAGCTAGTTTTGAGTGAGGCAAGAGTAATTCACCTTCATTATTTAGGCAATAATTATAAATTATCAGATTGGATAAAGAACAGAAAATTACTTGCCAGAACGTATGGTAGGCTTATTAGATTCCATGGAAAATCTCTCCCACTCAAAACTCACGGGAAAGGTTTATCGATTCCGCTAGGAGCCTTAACCTTTATGATTAAACCAGCATTGGCAGTTTTGCCATTCATACCAAACTTGCATTTGTTTGGGATTGTAATATTAGCTATCTATACTTTTGTTAATTCTAAAAAAATGTATACAACCCCATCTACTTTAATGAATCCCCGAATCATTCTTTTACCATTCATTGACATCTTTTTAGTTTACTATGAAACGTTCTGGATGATTCAAGCTTTCCTATTTATTAAAAGAAAGGTATAATCATGGTATGAAAACGATTATTCTTTGCGGTGGTAAGGGCTATAGACTCAAAGAGGAGACAGAGTTTAAGCCAAAGCCAATGGTAGGTATTGGGGGCAAGCCTATTTTATGGCATATAATGAAAATTTACGCTTATTACGGATTTAACGATTTCATCGTAGCGTTGGGATATAAAGGAGACTATATAAAGCAATATTTTCTTAATGAAAAAAATATGGTTCATGATTTTAGTATGGACACATTAAGCGGAAAAACAAAAATAATAAAAAATAGCACTCAGTCGGAAGATTTCAAGATAACTTTTGTTAATACCGGAGAGGAAACACTTCCCGGAGAAAGAATTCTGAAGATTAAGGACTACATTCCAAAGGAAGATAAGAATTTTATGGTAACTTATGGTGACGGCGTGTCGGATATCAATATAGAAGCATTAGTAAAATTTCATATAAAACAGGGAACAATTGGAACCGTAACCGGTGTTCATCCGCGAAGTAAATATGGACTCTTAACCACCGATGAAAATAAAATAGTTACCTCATTTATCGAAAAACCTGTTTTAAAAGAAAGCACAAACGGTGGATTTATGGTCTTTAAAAAAGATTTTTTCAATTATATAAATCCCGGAGAGTTTGAGCATAAAGCGTTAAGAAGATTAGTTGAGGAAAAACAGTTATCGGTATATGCTCATGATGGGTTTTGGCATTGTATGGATACATATCCTGACGTAGATAGCCTGAATAAATTGTGGATTGAAGATCCAAAATGGAAGGTATGGAAATAAAAGAAAAAAATATATTAGTAACAGGTGGGGCAGGCTTCATTGGCGGACATCTTGTTAAGAAATTGGTGGATCTTAAAGCAAAGATATTTGTTATAGATATAAAAATTGACCCCAAATCCTATTTTAGGCAAAATAAATTAGAAAAAAAATGTAAAGTTGATCTGATTGATATTCGTAATAAGAAGGCAATCGAAAGCTTTTTCTCTAAAAATAAGATTGATTATATTTTTCATCTTGCGGCAGAGCCAATTGTTGAAAAAGCGTTTGACAATCCTCATTCAACCTTTGATACGAATATTATGGGGACAGTTAATATTCTTGAACAAGTAAGAAAAAATAAAGATATAAAAGGCGTAATTGTGGCTTCTTCTGACAAGGCATACGGAAAAACAGAAAAAGCGTATACGGAAGATTCGCCTCTGAAAGGAGACCATCCCTACGATGTTTCTAAGTCCGCAATGGATCTTATTTGTCAGTCTTATTTTAAAACTTATAATTTGCCTGTAGTTATTACCCGTTTTGGTAATGTTTATGGGGAGGGAGATTTACATTTCGATAGGATTGTTCCGGGCATTTGTAAGGCATTTATAAATAATGAAATTTTAGAAATAAGAAGCGATGGGAATTATATTAGAGATTATATTTATGTTAAAGATGTTGTCGATGGATATATTAAGCTGTTGGAAAATATAGATAAACTACATGGAGAAGCATATAATTTTTCTTCCCCCGATAATTTATCTGTTCTTGATTTAATAAAAATAGCAGAAGATTCACTTGGAAAAAAAATAAAGTATAAGATATTGAATAACGCTAAGAATGAAATCCCATACCAACACTTAAATGATTCTAAGGTAAGGAAACTCGGGTGGAAAAATAAATTTACATTTTCTACAATTCTTACTCAGGTTTGTGATTGGTATAATAAATAGCATATAACTATGTCTGAAATTTTTCTGGTTACTGGAGCGACTGGGTTTATTGGAGCAAATATGGTTAGAAGGTTAATTTCTGAAGGGAAAGATGTTCATGTTATAACCAGGAATAAAAAATTGAATTGGAGACTTTCGGATATTGCTCCAAAGATAAAAGTTCATGAAATAAGCCTTCTTGATCCTGGAATTCAAAAAATCGTTAGAGAGATAAAGCCCGATTATATATTTCATCTCGCAGCGTACGGCTCGTTACCTCACGAAGAAAGTTTGGATAATCTAATTGATGTTAACTTAAAAGGAACAGCTAACTTGATAAGAGCATTGAAGCAAAATAAATTTAAATTACTCATTAATACGGGTAGTTCTTCCGAATATGGAGTTAAAGATGAGCTTATGCGGGAAACGGATTTACCTTTTCCGGTCAACGATTATGGGGTAATTAAAACTGCCACAACTCTATATGCATACAAAGAAGCCATTAGAAATTCCTTGCCCATTATTACATTCCGTTTGTTTTCAACATATGGCCCATATGAGGAAAAAACCCGTTTTGTTCCGTCTGTAATCTGCTCTTCAATTAAAAATAATCCTATTTTGGTAAGCAGTAGGAAGCATGTTAGGGATTTTATTTATGTGGATGATGTGGTTGATGCATATTTGCATGCCTGCAGTAAAAAACCTGCTCCTGGGGAAATATTTAATATAGGAACCGGATTGCAATATAATATTGGGAACGTTGTCGATAAAATTGTAAAAATATCCGATAGCAAATCAGAAGTTCTATGGGGAAAGGTGTCTATGCAGAAAAGGCAAGTGGAATCCGGCAGGTGGCAAGCGGATACAACTAAAACAGTTAATATTTTAAAATGGAAGGCAAGATATGATTTAGATGAGGGTTTAAGGAAAACAGTAGAATGGTTTAGAAAAAATAGTAGTTTTTATGATTAAGGATAATATAGATAATGGAAAATTACTGCTAAGACACGCAGATGAGATAAGAAAAAATATTATTACCATGGCATATGAGGCAAGTAGTGCGCATATGGGTGGCTGTTTGTCTTGTGTAGATCTTCTTGTAGTTCTTTATTTCTCTATAATGAAAATTAACCCGAAGGATCCCCTTGGTTCTGGTCGAGATAGATTCGTCTTTAGTAAGGCACATGCTAGTAAGGCTTTTTATGCGACACTTGCTCGAAGAGGTTATTTTAATAAAGAAATATTATCGAAATATGAAAAAAACGAGGGGTTACCGGGGCACCCTACCAGATACATCCTTCCCGGTGTTGAAACTTCAGGGGGATCTTTAGGTCATGGTCTTTCTATTGCGGCGGGAATGGCGTACGCCGGAAAAGTCGACAATAAATCATATAGGGTTTTTGCAATGCTTTCAGATGGAGAGTGCGATGAGGGATCTACATGGGAGGCAATTCTCTTTGCGGGACACCACAAGCTTTCAAATTTGGTAGTAGTTATTGATTATAATAAAATTCAAAGTTACGGAAGAACAAAAGAAGTTTTGGATCTTGAGCCGTTTAGGCAAAAGTGGGAAGCATTCGGCTGGGAAGTCTGCGAAGTTGATGGGCACAATATTGGTAAAATTGAAAAAGCTTTTAAAAAACTTCTTTTAAAAAAGGGAAAGCCATCAGTCCTCATTGCGCATACAATAAAAGGATATAAGGGAGTCGGAAAATATGTGAATACGATAGCATCTCATTACAAGTCACCTACAAAAGAGGAATATGAAGAGGCAATAAAAAATTTGTCATGAGAATTAGATTTGTAAATACATTACTTGAGATGGCTAAAAGGGATGAGCGTATTATGCTTTTAACCGGTGATCTGGGTTTTTCGGTGTTTGAAGAATTTATAGAAAAATTGCCAAAACAATATCTGAATGCAGGGATTGCTGAGCAGAATATGACAGGAGTTGCAGCAGGTATGGCGATAGAAGGTAAGATACCGCTTATATATTCAATTATTCCCTTTGTTACTATGAGGAATTTTGAACAGATAAGAGACGACATCTGTTATCAAAATTTGAATGTCAAAATTGTTGGCATTGGAGAGGGATTTTCTTACGGACCGTATGGACACACCCATTATGGACTTGAGGATATAGGAATATTACGGACTCTTCCCGGCATAACAATTCTCTCTCCTGGGGATCCAATGGAAGCAGAATTAGCAACAAGAGAGGCATTATCAATTAGCGGTCCGGTATATATACGTTTGGGAAAAGCAGGCGAGCCAAAAGTGCACAAATCAAAACCAAATTTTCACGTCGGAAAGGGAATTGTGATTAAGGAAGGGAAGGACTTAGTTATTTTTGCAAGCGGTACAATGTTGCCGACAGCATTGGAAGTAGCAAGTCTTTTAGGAAATTATTCCGTAATGGTTGCGAGTATGCATACGATAAAACCTCTTGATGAAATGTTAATTAAAAAACTATCAAAAGTCATGAGGGGTATGTTTACTCTTGAGGAACACTCAATTATAGGTGGATTAGGGAGTGCTGTTGCCGAAGTTTTGGCTGAAAATTATGCAAAAATCACCTTTAAACGTTTTGGGTCACCTGATCGATTCAATAAAGTTACGGGAACTCAACAATTTATGAGAAAAATAAATGGTTTGTCAGCAGACTATATCGCAGAAGAAATTGGAAATCTTTTAAAATAATTATTTTTTTAGTAATATTTTAATTTTCACTTTGCAAGTATAATATAAAAATTTACTTTAACAATTAATTATAAATTCACTTTACTCAATTTTTTGTAGCCGGAATAAGTTATTAATTGTCCGTTTTCTTCTGTTTTTGTATTCATATTTAATTTCTTAAAAAATTCTTCTAAGAATATATATGTTTTTTCCCCATTCACGACATGATAGCTTGCAATCGCAAGATTAATTATTTTATTTTTTTTAATTGTTGTAATTGCTCCTTTCATTGCTTCTATTTCTGCTCCCTCAATGTCCATTTTTATAAAGTTAATTATTTTATGTCCAAGTCTCATAAGCTCTTTATCAAGGGGGGCTACGTCAATTTTATTAAGCGTTTTTCTATTATGAAACGCATGATTTATGGTAACAATATTTGATCCTATTGATTGGATATCAAAAGGTAAAGAGGCATTTTTATCAAATAATCCCTTTTGAATAATAGTAACATTAGAAAGTTTATTTAGTTTGATATTTTTTTTTAACATTATTATATTGTATGGATCAGGTTCATAGGCGATAACTTTTCCTTTTGGTCCCACTTTTTTTGCTGCATATGCAGTATATAATCCCGTATATGCTCCCGCATCAATGACTGTATCTCCTTTTTGTAAAGAATAATAGATATTGTAGCCGCTGACCTCTTTTGCAAGAAGTTTATTGTCAAAAACTCCATCTGTATGCATTTTTATACTTATTCCATTTACCATAACAGAATCAACGGATCTGGGCATCATATTCATGGAATAGCTGGAAATATTTTTTACAATGGACTTTAGATAACCTTCAGGAAGTGCGCGGAGCATAAGTCGTAGAGGATTCATAAAAGTATTAGGAATATTTACTTAAGAATGTATTGAATACAAATTTGACTCTCTGTAGATGTTTTTCTTCAATACCGTGATGGCATCCAATAACAAACCCTTTTTCCGTAATCTCATCTGTGGCCGGACATCCGCCACTAATTATTTTGTGTGGAATATACTTAAAGCCTGGGTGTTTTAATATATTTCCTGTAAAAATCGGGCGTGTCTGAATATTTTCTGCTTCAAGATATGTTACCAGCTCAATTCGTGAGAAGGGAACATTTTTTTTAATAGTTAATGGGAAACCAAGCCATTGAGTGGAAACTCTTTTATCCTGCTTTGGGAGGGTAAAAAATTCTTCATAATTTTTGAAGAAATTAATTAAGTATTCAAAATTGCATTCTCTAATTTTTCTAAATTTTGGAAGTTTTTTTAATTGAATATTTCCAAATGCAGAACACATTTCATTTGGAAGAAAATTATATCCTATTTCTTGGAAAAAATATTTTGCATCATAAGGAATAGTGCCTAGCTTAGTTTTGAAACGTTCTTCAATATCCTCGGATTCGGCAAAAAGAGCAGATGATCTGCCCCAACCTCTTAAAACCTTTGCTCTATCTGCCCATTTTGCATTATTAACTAAAATCATTCCCCCATTTCCTCCCGCAGTAATAATGTGTGAGCCAAAAAAACTTGTTGTAGAGATGTCAGAATATGATCCCGTTGGTTTGCCGTTAAAATTAGCTCCTAAGGTGTCGCATGAATCTTCTATGAAAAATAACTTATACTTTTTGGCAATCTGTCTTAGTCTTTCTATATCTGGAACATTGCCAAGGAGTAGGGGGATCATTAAAGCTTTCGTTTTTTTAGTAATAAGTTTCTCTACATGGTCGATATTGATAGTGTATCTACCTGGCTCAATATCCGCAAAAACAGGAATAAGTCCGTGCTGGACAAGTGGCGCAACTGTTGTCGAAAAAGTTAAAAGGGGTGTAATTACTTCTGAGCCTGGAGGAAGATTCAGAAGCTCGATAGCTAAAAAATTAGCAGATGAGCCTGAATTTACCATAACGCCGAATTTTTTGCCAAACGCTTTCGCAACATTTTTCTCAAATTCTTTAGTTTCAAGTCCCATGTTGGTTCTATGTTCTCTGATAACCGCAACTACAGCTTGAACTTCTTTATCGTCATAAACAGAAAGAGCGTATGGAATTCTTAGCATTAGCGTAGTATATCATGAACCATTTTGTAATAAAATGGTTTTCAATCCAATTGTCCTCTAGGTAGGCGATATGATAAGCTAGTCTCTGTATTCTAAGATGAATTCGTTAATCTTGCTCTACGATAATTTTTTAATTTATTATCCGAATATTTTTTTTCCGCTGCTATTTTTATTGAGTATTTTAGGATTAATTCTATTGGTTAGGGGAGTTGTATTCTTAAATATGGAATTTACAAAAATTATCAAAGAAGTAAAAATAAATTTAAGAAAAAGAAAAATTGTGAGAAAAGCAGGAGTTAAATTTCCCCCATCTAAGTTTACAAGAAATGTTATTTATATTGTTAAATCTATATGGGGTATTCTTATTAGAATAAGAAGCGTGTTAAAATGTTTGAAATTGCAGATAGGAAAAATAATTATAAAAATTAAAAAAGAAGTTCTGATCGATTAATTTATGAGAAAAATAGGTTTTGTCAGTTTTAATTTAATATTTTTACTTTTCTGCTTAATCTTTCTCTATTCTATTTCTACTCAAAATGCGTTTGCTAGTCCGGTTAATTATTCTCTTGCGTGGCCGGGAATACTTCCAGACAACAAAATATATAAATTAAAAGTTTTAAGGGATAAAGTAATCGCAAAGATGATAATTAGTCCTATAAAAAAAATAGAATTTGATCTTTTGATGGCAGATAAAACAATTTATGCGAGCCAATTATTGGTTGACAAGAATGAAGTGAATCTTGCTAAAGATACGGCATTAAAAGGGGAGAATTTCTTTAGTATTTTAGTTATCGATTACAGTAGAGCAGTGTCCATTCATCTCAAAATTCCACGAGATTTGGATATGAAAATTGATTTGGCGGCAATAAAACATCAAGAGGTTTTTGATTTTATAATTAACAAAGTTAATGTCGGGGATAAGAAAATGTTTGAGATAGCAAATAACTTCTCAAAAACGAATTACAACTTGATTTTGGAGATTAGAAACAATCAACACAATCACAAATGAAAATATCAAAATTTAAATTATTATTAATTGGTATTTGTATAATTTTATTTATTATTCCCTTTTTTTGGATGAAGCCTGGGGAAATGGATTTGGGGGGAGATGGAAGTAGGCTTTATTACTACGATCCCGCGACATACTTATCTCATGATGGATTATTCTTATTTGACAGTGTCGGTGAAGGAGTTAGGTCAATTGAGCCACATTTTTCTTATATTCCTTATGTCCTTAGTCTAATAGCTCTAAAAACTATTATTCCTTCATCATTCTTTTTAATATCTTTAATAAGCGGTTTGAAGCTCAGTTTAAGTTTCTTGTCGGTATATCTAATTGTTGTAACAATGCTCAAGCAGTCATACAAAGAAAAAAAAGAAATATTAATAAGTTTTTCTGCAATCCTTGCGGGACTCTTTTATATTTGTACGCCAATTATGATTGGTAATTACGATAAGGCACTCTTGTCTCAAAGCCAAGTATTTTTAAATCCACTTTTTTTCTATATTCTTCTTATATATTTTTTAACACAAAAATTTAGATATTTAATGATTGTAATCGTTGCAAGTGTAGTTTTTGCTCCAAGTTTTTCTTGGGTGTCAGCCCCTCCATTATTCTCATTTTTTCCGTTAGCTATTTTATTTTTATTAATTTATGTCATCTTTATCTTGAAAAAAAAGATTATCCTAGCACATGTTGTATGGGGTATTTTCTTCTTTTTTCTTCTTCATGCTTTCCATTTGGTTCCTGAACTTTACAGTTTATTCCGCCAGGGTAGTTATGCTAACGCAAGAGTATTTGATGTGAGTAGCATAATGCAACAAATAAATTATTTTTACGGTATTTTACCTTCTTCAAGACTTAGTCTTAATTTTTTGGAGCACAGTTCGTTTAAAAGTCTTGGAGAATTATCAATAATTGTCCCTTTTTTTGTGATTGTAGGCTTTGCGATAAATCGCTCGGTACATAAAATATATGTATTAACCGGATTTTTTTTCCTTATTACTCTTTACCTAATTACTGCAAATATTACTTCAGCTGGCGTGATATTCTATGAGAAACTTTTCTATATTCCCGGCTTTTCTATGTTCAGAAATTTTGTTGGTCAATGGGCATTTGTATTTGCGTTTTTTTATGCTCTTCTTTTTGGGCAAGCTATTCTTATGGTTTTCAAAAAGATAAAACAAAAATATGTTATTGGAATAACAATATTTATAGGTATATTTTTTATCTTGAGTGTCAGAGGATTTATTGTTGGTAATCTTTCTACAAATAAAATTCATTTTCAGAGCAAAAATGTAAAGATAGCAATGAAGATGGATCCGCAGTATGAAAAAGCTCTTGGTTTTATTAAAACATTAAAAGATGATGGATCGATAATTTCTTTTCCGTTTACCGATTATGGCTATTCTGTAATTCATGGAAAAAACAATGGAGCATATGTTGGTATTTCTCCAATTACTTTATTAACCGGTAAAAAAGACTATGATGGGTATGGTGTTGCATCGCCATTTGGAGACGTAATCTTTAAGTTGGTTCATGAGAAGGATTATGAATCGATTAAGAAATTACTTGGATTGCTTAATATCCGTTATATATTTTATAATTCTGATCCTCTTGTCTATGACACAACGTTTCCGGGATATCCATACAATTCTGCTAGGCAAGTTTTCCCCAATTCGCAAAAAGAATACATGGAATTTGTTGGCAAATTAGTTCAGAGGAAGGTGTTTCAGGAAGGCCCTTACGCTCTCTATGAGATTGACAGTCATTATTATCTTCCTCATTTCTATACTGCTAATAGTTTGATGCAATATGATAATGTAAAAAAGGATTGGTATGGAAAATTTAATGAGTCATTTTTTGTAGATGATACCGCAACCGGTTCTGCGTATATTGGGCAAGATGTATGTAGAAATATTTTCTCGGCAAAAGAATGTGAAGCTAAGAATAGAATATTCTCTACAAATTCACCAACTATTGTATTTGAACGGATAAATCCAACAAAATATAAATTACACATTACAAATGCGACGGAGCCATATTTTCTCGTATTCTCAGAGACATTTCATAAAAATTGGCAGGTTTTTCTTAGTAAAGATAATAACAAAATTATTTCCAGCGCTAGCGTTAATAATATTGGCGAAGGATATATCGGTAATCAATTTGTTAACCGGAATATATTTGAAACTTTTAATTTAAAACAAGTATCAAGCGGAAAACATATTATGGTTAATGGGTATGCAAATGGATGGTTAATCGATCCAACCGATGTGGGAAATAAACATGAATATACGCTGATTGTCGAAATGGTTGAACAGAGAGTGTTCTACATTAGCCTTTTTATCTCTCTTGTCACGGTTGCGGGATTAGTCATAGTAGGTATATATATGTACCTTAGGCATGGGCATTCTGCTATAATCAAAAAGAAGTAGAATAAAAATTATAAAATAAATACATATGGTAAAAAAGGGTGTTTTGTGGTTAAAGAATAATAAGTCGGTTGTTCTGTCCGTTATTTTTCTAATAATTCTTATAAACACAGTGCTTATTAAGGGAAATTCGGATTTTGTAATATTTGGAATGTTGGGATTTTATGTAGCGGCTATCTTTTTCTATAAACTTAAGAGCAGATTAACTTTTATATTGGGTCTTGTGCTCTTGGGAGTTATGTTTGCCGAGTTTATTCTTACCGGAACTTCCGAAAGCACAGAAAAAGCAGCAGTCTGGCTTTTCTTCTTTTTATTAATCGGCATTATACAACAATGTAGGGAGAACTAAGCTATTATATATGTTGCTAAAGAAGCTGGAGAACTATGCCAATTTGCTAAAAGCAATATGTCTATTAGATGTGAAATTCATGTGTATTCCCTCTTTGTCTTCTGGGCAAAAAATTAATTTTATTATAAAGAAATACTTTTATCTGCTCATGCATTCTTTTTCCAAAAATAAGATGACTCATTACAGGGTAAATTTATTGGGAGAAAACATTTTTTACGATCATTTGTATAGCCTATTTTTTTACCAAAGTTTATTTGTATTAAACGAAAGATTTTTAAAAAATATTAGGAAAGAGGAGATACATACCGTTGTAGATGTTGGCGCAAATGTGGGTTTATTTTCCAAAACTATTCGTCATTTTTTTCCTTCTGCAAAAATTTACGCAATCGAACCTGTTCCCTCAGCGAAAGCGTGTCTTGATAAAAACTTTAAGCATGACAATCTATTTCAAAGTGACCAGGTTGCTTTTTCCGACAAGCATGGAAAAATGAAGATGATTTCTGCGAAAATGGACACACAACATAGCCGCGTTAGCGATGAGGGTAATTTAGTTGTCCCCGTAACAACGCTAGATACATATGTCAGAAAACATAATATCGCTCATATAGATTTGTTAAAGATCGATACTGAGACATTTGAATCACATGTCTTGAAAGGAGGGGATAAGGCATTAAAAAACACAAAATATTTATCTCTTGAAATCAGTCTGGTTAACAATAATAACTACACCTTCAGTTCTGTTATGTCCCTACTTTTTTCTAAGGACTACAATTTTCAACTGGTGAAAATAAAAAGTTATTCCCAAAAAACGGATGATGCAGTTCTTTTTGATTGTCTCTTCATAAATACTTTTTTTGATAGATTATCCGGAAAGAAAGACTGCGTAACAATTGCATGAAGATTTCTAATAGAATTTTTCTTTGCTTCTATCTCCATTATTTATTATAATTACTCACTATGGGAAGTAACACGAAATGTGTCTTGTGTGGTAATAACAGCTTTAAAAAGGTTTTTAGCGCAAAGGATCGAATGTTTGGAAAGAAAGGAAAATTTATTCTATGTGAGTGTAGTAAATGCAAATTAGCATTTCTTAATCCTCAACCTACCGCTCAACAACTTAAGAATTATTATGGGGGTAATAAATATTACGCATATCAGCCTGGTTCAAAAAACATATACTCAACAATAAGAACATATTTACTGAAGCATTATTATAATCCTACGCTTTTAAGCAGGCTTATTGTGTTATTTCTGAGGAATGTTCCTGCGATACCCGAAAATCATGTGACTGATGGGAAAATTATGGATATCGGTTGTGGCTCGGGAGAAACATTACAACTCGTGAAGGGACTTGGTTGGGATGTTTATGGAATTGAGTTAAATTCTCACGCGGTATCTGTAGCAATTAAAAATAATTTAGAAAATGTGAAGTTTGGAACTTATGAATGTCTAAGATCTTATAAAAATAATTTTTTTGATGCGATCCGTCTTTATCATGTTCTTGAGCACATTGATGATCCTAATCTATGCCTCAAGCTTATACATCAAAAATTGAAAAAAGATGGAGAATTGATTATTGGTCTTCCTAACTATGATAGTTTTAATCGCAGAGTATTTCGCTCGTATTGGCTTAACCTCGATTCTCCCAGACATTTATACTTATTTAGCGTAAATACTCTTAAGAAATTGTTAGAAAAAGAATCTTTCATCGTAAATAAAATTAACTACCATTCAGTATATGGGGTTACAGGGAGTATTAGAAATATTTTAGAAGATAAATTTGGCAAAAGCAATAAATTATTAAAGAGTTTTATTTTCGGAATGGTTATCACAATATTATGCTATCCATTGGAGAGACTTTTGGACGTTTTACATCAAGGTGATATTATTATCGTAAGAGCTAGCAAGCATTCCGTTTAAAAAATGAAAATATCAAAATCTGAATTATTCGTAATCTGTATCTGCATAGTATTATTCATTATTCCGTTCTTTTGGTTAAAGCCTGGTCAAATGGATCTTGGAGGAGATACAAGCAGACTATATTTCTATGATCCGATATCGTATTTAAAAAGTAGTACCCTGTATAGTATTTCCCCTGCCGGAATAGGGGGGAATGCGGTAAATTATTACCCGTTGCCCTTTATTTCTCTTCTTGCTCTTCTTAAGCTAATTTTTAATTCAACTGTAATAATATCTGCATTCAACGGATTAAAATTGTCGTTAAGTTTTCTTTTCGTATTTTTGGTTATTAAAGACCTAATTAACATTAGATTTTCTTTCTCTAAATCTAAATCATACATTGCAGCGGCAATCGGGGGATTATTTTATGCATTTGCGCCTAGTCAGATTTTGACTTGGGATAAAGCTATCTTAACTCATGATCAGATATTTCTTAATCCGTTAGCTTTTTGGTTATTGTTAAAATTTTTTACAACTAATAAAAATATTTATCTTACGATTTTACTTATTATTTCATTTATTTTTTCTCATAATTTCTCATATGTGGCAGCGCCGCCTTTTTTTGCATTTTATCCGCTCTCTATTCTATTTCTCTTGATTTATACAAAATTTATAAAAGGTAAAAATTTACCACTGAAAAAGATATTTATTGCAGGAATAATATTTCTGCTTTTACATAGTTTTCATCTCATACTCGAAATATTTAATGTTTTTTCAAGTTCAGGAGCGGGCTACTCAGCGGTTTTCTCTGAGAGTTCAAGCTTGGGAAGAGGCTTAAGTTACTTTTTGGGAGTTGCACCTAGCGTAAAAGTAAGCTTGAGTATTATGGCTTTGCCGCAAATGACAATTTTGTCTGTTATTTCATATTTATATATTATTTTTCCTTTAATTATTATATTTGCATTTATATTAAAAAAAGACAGATCTTTATTGCTGACAGGCACATTCTTTTTAGTTGCACTTTTTCTTGCAACTGCAAACATTACTGATAGCGGTTTTTTTATATATAAATCGCTTTTTTATCTTCCGGGATTTTCAATGTTTCGGAATTATTTTGGGCAGTGGAGTTATCTATATATGTTTTTTTATGCAGTCCTCTTAGGTCAAGCGTTATATATTATTTTAAATGCAATAAGCAGAAAGCATATGCAAATTCTAGCTTCAATAGTCATAGCGTTAATTGTTATCAATTCTACGGATTTTATTAGAACAGGATACCTTAATAAAATACACTATCAATCTAAGAATGTATCTATGCTTTTTGAAATGGATCCCCTATATGAGCAGGTACTAAAGTATTTTAGAAATAACACTATTGATGGAAAAGTTATATCGTTTCCCTTAACTGGTCCGGGGTACCAAATGATCAAGGGCTTAAATGGGGGAGCCTATCAGGGGCTATCGACAATTGCATATCTTACGGGGAAAAATGATTTTACCGGTTACGCGGGTCTTGGGCAGTTTGGTGAAATATTTATTCAAGCAGCCAGAAATAAAGACTATGAATCGATTGAGAAGCTGTTTTCAGTTCTTAATATTAAATATTTGTTTCATAATGAAGACCCATATATTTATGATACCAATTTCCCGCAGTATCCGTATGACTATGTTCGTGATTTTATGCCAAAAACTCAAGAAGAATACAAGAGTTTTATTGCAAAACTGCCTGTACAGCAATTAAAAAAAATTGGCGATTTTTATACAATATATTCAATTGATAATGATTATTATTTGCCGCATATCTTTACCGCAACGAGTAATATTTATACCAATAATTTCTTATTGCCACAATTTATTGTAAAGAAGGACTCAACTCCTCGTACTGTTACATTTGATCTGAAGAGTTATGTGAATAATCAGCAACTTATTTTCGAAGCAAAAAACGTATCTCCCATTATAGAATTATTTAATAATTATCATCTGCATGTGGCTTCTCCCTTTATCTCTCATAAGCTCAATGATGTTCTTTATCCGTTTGTTGTTTTACGTGAACAGTTTGATTTAAATAGAAAAAAGAACAATCCCGATGAATACGTTGATTACAATTTACTATATTTATCAAAGCGTATCCTCGAACTTAACATGTTTGGGGATAATGTTCCGGTTACGAGAAAATTATGGAATAAGCCTTCTCTATACAATTTATTTGCTCTAGGCGAATATAATTCATGGGAAGCAAGTTTTGCTCGATACGAGCAGCAAATGTCCCAGCTTATTGCATGGATACCAAAAAGCGGAAAAGACGAAAGTGGTCAAAAGGTAATACAACTTAAAATCAATGAAAGTCTTGACCAACATAAATTAGATCTTTTAAGAATAATTCAGAATGAATCAAAGTCTCTAAAGGATAAAAAATATCTTTTACAAAAAACATATTCAATGTTTGATTTGTTATATAAAAGACTTTTATTGTCGGTTTATGACCCGTCAACAATAACGTATAGTTTTGACATGTCCAATTCTTTTGTAGGAAATTATGAGTTATTTGTTCGCAATGTGGATAGTAAGCTGGGGGATGTTCAGAAAATGAATGTAGAAATAGGCGGAAAACGTTTTAATGTTACGGGCACAAGTAATGAAGGCACCGTGATTCAACTTGAAGATGTTTCTCTTTCACGTAATGAAAAAATATTTAAACTGCATTATCAGCCGGAAAATTTAGTTGCCACCACACAGTGGGTAAGCTCTGCTACGGGTAAGGAAATTGGAGATATTGCAACTATAGATTTAGGGGATACGTCCTCAAATAATGAAGGAATGGTGCGCGAAATTAAAGGTTGGCGTCCCAATAAGCAATATGTTATGACTTTTGAATATAATACCTTTGGTAAAGATGCTATATTCAAATTTTTCGATAAGCGTCCTATAAAAGATGGAGAAGGATATACGCAAAACGTTTTTTTTGAGAAAGATTTAAATTCAACAGGTTGGAAAACACAGCAGTCGATTCTGACATCCGACCCCGAATCAGTAGCTGGATTTTTGCAGCTTATTAGTAATAGCGATGATCCGAGCAATGATATTTCAATTAGAAATCTTTCTGTATATGAAGTTCCAACCCCAAGTTTGATATTTCAGAAAAAAGATTATACAAAAAGCTTTGATAATCCTCCAACGATTACATTTAAAAAAATTAATCCTACAGAATATATTGTTCATGTTGAAAAAGTGAATGGGCCATATATTTTGGCATTTTCAGAACAATTCAATAATTCATGGAAACTCTATCAAAGTGATGCGAATAAATTAAAAAGCGAATCGGTAATTGCTTCATACTTTAACAATACTATTCGCGAAGCGGCTTATGCTAATACTTTTTGGGATAATAGTATCTTGACAACTTTTGGAAAAGCTCCTGTTGCAGATACTACACATTATGAGGTAAATGGGTATGCAAATGCTTGGGTCATTGATCCAGGCAGTATGAAAAATAAATCGGAGTATGATCTTATTATAGAATACACGCCACAAAGAAATTTTTATATATTACTTATGATTTCGGCAGTAACTCTTATTGGGGTTATTGTGTGGTTTACAGTCGAATTAAAGCAAAAATGAAAAAAAATAGATTATGGCTTTTATTTTTATTTTTAATTGGTTTTATTCTAACTGTATATCGAAATTGGTTTTTATCCCCAAATATTATTGGTGGAGATTGGCCATATTTTTTTAACGAGACCTTAAAACAATTTACATTTTTTCCACCTGCTTGGAGCTTGATGCATGGGAATGGACTTGGCGCCCCAATCACAACCTACTTTATCGACCAGTATCTTTATTTTACCGTTTACCTTTCTGTTGGCATTTTGCATGTGCCATGGGCAATTGGATATAAATTATTTTGGTTTGGTTTTTTTATTGTTCTATCAATTTCTTCAAGCATTTATCTTCTAAAAACTATTTTTTCTCAAGCTAAATTTTGGCAAATGGGGATAGCTGCACTTATTTTTACTACAAATACATATATTTTAATGGTAGTCGGAGGAGGGCAGATGGGAGTAGCCTTAGCCTATTCTGTGGTGCCTTTTGTTCTTGCCAGATTTATCAAGCTGATTGATCACATTGCGGTGTCTAATAAGGATTTTCAATCAGCGTTGATAGCCGGACTCGTTTTGGCTATTCAAGTTATGTTTGATCCCAGAATTGCTTATGTAACGATGATTAGCGTTGCCTTATATTCTATGTTTAATATCACAAAAAACATGGTTAAAAATTTAAATCTTATTTTATTTGTTTTTATTATTCCTGCTATTATTGCAATTTTATTGAATACAACATGGATTTTACCAATTTTAATTTCAAAGCAAAGTTCTTTTAGTGATTTGGGTAGCGCATATACAGGTGTGGAGATAGTGAAATTTTTGAGTTTTGCCTCCTTTTCCCAAAGCCTTTCTTTGCTACATCCAAATTGGCCGGAAAATATATTTGGCAAGATTTATTTTATGAAGCCGGAATTTATCTTGCTACCCATTATTGCATTCTCTAGTTTGTTGTTTAAGTTTAGCCGTAAGATCTTGTTTTTTGCATTGTTAGGGATTGTTGGTGCGTTTTTAGCTAAAGGAGCAAGCGATCCATTTGGGGGAGCTTACTTGTGGCTATTCTCGTATTTTCCCGGGTTTATTGTGTTTAGGGATTCCACCAAGTTTTATCTATTGACTGCTTTATCTTATTCAATTCTTGTCCCTTATAGTCTCTTGGCGATCTCAAATAAAGTATCAAATATTAAGCATAAAACATTAAATATGCATAATGCTTATTACATAATTCCGGTCACGTTCCTAGTGGTTTGGGCGTTTTTAATTCATCCTGCAATTTTGGGGCAGTTAGGGGGTACGTTTAAAAAAAATGACGTGCCAAAGGAATACGTTGAATTAAAAGATTTTTTATATAAACAACCGGAATTTTTTAGAACTCTTTGGATTCCAAGACAGCAAAGATTTGCCTTTGCGTCAAATACCCATCCGGCAATTGAAGTCATGCCGCTTTTTGCGGCAACGAATTCTGCCGAGATAATAGCCGGATTACAAAAATCAGAATCTCAAAGATTGTTAAAGGAATTGTCTGTAAAATATGTAATTATTCCATACGATTCAATTGGGGAGATCTTTTTGAAGGATAGGAAATACGATGAAAAACAAAGAACTGACCTTGAAAAACAATTAGATAATATAACGTGGTTAAGAAAAATAAAAACCGGTAAAATTACGATTTATGAAACTCAATCGCACAGTGACCATTTTTGGCTAGAAGGGAAAGGGAAAGTGACCTATAAAATGCTTAGTTCTACGGTATACGATCTTGACATTGAAATTTCGCAGCCTACCAAGCTTGTCTTCTCAGAAAATTTTAACAACTATTGGACTGCAAATGTAGGTAATTCTAATATTTTAAGTAAGGATTATAAAGGTCTCAATAGTTTTGATCTCAATAAAATAGGCCATAGTAAAATAAGAGTCTTTTTTTCTCAAGAAAAAGAATATATTTTTGGTAGAGCAATAACACTAATTACAATTTTTATCCTAACGATACTTTTAATAAGGAAAAGACGTAATTTTATACCAGGCAATGAGAAGGTAGCTCAATAATTCTATGTCTACAGGTCTTGCAGCATGTTATCAAAGCTTGGGATTTGTAATTCTTTGCAAAAAGTATATTTGGTATCAAGTCTCCTATCAACAGGAATTCCCGCTTTAACGGGTTTGATTATTGCGTTGATTCTATATTTTTCTTCGAATTTTTTAAGCATTTCATATTTTGTAATAGAAGTAGAAAATATGTGAAACAAACCATTTCTTGGAAATTTTTCTCTGTTTTGAATGATTTGATTGCAAATACGAGCAAACTGTTTTGTTGTAATACCATTCCATAAATGATTGGTAAACCCATATATTTTTTTATCTTTTTGCTTTCTAAACCAATCAAGAAAAAGTTCGGAGGTATTGAGTTCCGGACCAATTATAGATGTTCGTAGAACTAACGATTCTTTTGGCTCACCAATACTTTTCGAGAGTCCATATAGGTCGTTTGGAGATTTTGATGAAATTTCAGTGTATGGAGATCCGCTAATGCCATCAAAAACGCAATCAGTTGTAATTTGGATAAGTTTTTCTTTATAAATTCCACTTAATATATTAGGGAAAAGACCATTGATAAATAGAGTAGAAGTAGGATTTTTTAGGCTGTGGGGTTTTGTTATGCCGGCACAATTTATAACAGTGTCAACCTGCCCAATCATTTCAATAAGTTTTGTGGTGTTCGGACCAGATTTCTCCGCTGGGAATGATTTAATATAGTCCTGATAAATATTATCAATATCGAAGATAATTTTTTTATGTTTTTGGGTTCCTCCGTAGACTTCTTCTAGTTTATTTAGTTTTTCCTTGTCCCTGTAGATTAGCAGGAGTTTGTGCTGATCTTTTAATTCTTCGTATACCATGCTGCCAAGCATTCCTGTTGGAGCAATTATGGCAATCGTTTTTTGTTTCATCTTCCTTTTATTTTCCACAAGTCTCCCCATTTATAGGGATCAAATCGGATATCATCTTCGATTGACTCTTTGATAGTTGAAGTTGAGCAACAAATAAGAATTGTATTATCTTCAAGAGAAACCCATCCATTGGCAAATCCCGGTGGAATTATAACTAGATTACCCTTGCGAGAGGAACTAACGAAAGTAAATTTTTCGGTAGGTTTATTCGGATCAAGAGCGATTACCTTTGCTGCACCATTGGCTACAATAAAATATTTCCATTCCTTTTTGTGGAAATGAAATCCACGAATTATGCCTTTTGCGTAATTATAGACATAATAAACTCTTTTTATTGGAAGTCCGCTAATATCTGCCGGATTAGCGTCTTGCATAAATGGCACAAATACTCCGCGATCATCAGATGATATTTCAATAGTTTTGCTTAATGGTTTTAAATTATTCATTTTCATTTCGTTCCATCGCTTTTAATAAAAACTTTTCATTTGAATACAGTTCAAGATTAATATTTTTTATACGTTTTGAAAGTATTAGGTCTTTTATTTCTTGTATTCCATAGGGAATAGTATATTTTGTTTGATTTTTAAAGACTTTATCTCTTAGTCCTTTTGTGACTACAGCGTTATAGCTTCTTTCATCCTGAAATTTCTGTTCGGTTATTTCAATTTCACATGCGGTTTCCTTATGAATCATTTTTGCAAGTTCTAAGATAGTTGAATTAAAGGATGTCAGATTGTAGGTGCCCACATGTTCTGTTTGTAGATTGTTAACAATAATTTCGCCGATATCTCGCACGTGAATGAAAGGTCTATATTGTTTTCCTCCAAATACAGTTAATTTTTTATTCCTTACGGCATTCATTGTCATGTAATTAATAGCTAAATCCATGCGTATTCTCGAATATGTATCAGAAATTCCGAATGCTGTGCCAAGACGGAAAATTAAATTATTTTTGTTTTTTAAATATTTTTCAGCTTCCAATTTTGTCTTTGCATAAACAGACAGGGGGTTCGTTTTAGTCAGTTCTGTAACGGGTAATTCGTTTTTTCCATACACGGAGCAGGTAGATGTAAAAATAATTCTTCCATTGAATTTTTGAGAAAGAAACTGTACGGAGTCTTGATTAATTTCTTTGGTTAGCAGAGGCTTTATTGCACATGCTCCATCGCCAACGAGTGCGGCAAGCCATATAACATGAGAATACTTTGGTAAAATTTTAATCAGTTTATTTCTATCTCTGACATCTCCGTATATAAAATCTACAGGTTTTAAATAATGATTTTCATAAGTTAGATTATCATATACGGTGAAAGGTATTTTTTTCTCAATTAAATTATTTGTAACGCAACCGCCGACATAACCTGCTCCACCGACAACAAGCACATTTTTTATCATAAATTAATTAAATTTATTATGGTAGAAATGGATATACCAACGTCAATTTTACCATATTGCAAAGTTTATGTATATTAAGGAATAGGGAAGAGTTTACAAGGAGATTCTATAATGATATATTACTTCTTATTAGAGTTTATATTGTTACAATAATTAGATGAAAAAATATCCCAAAATATCTCTTCTTATGCTAAATTGGAATGGAATTGAGTTTACAAAAAATAGCATAAATTCCCTTCTTTCCATTAATTATCCCAATTATGAAATATTAGTGTTAGACAACGGATCTCAAAATAAAGAGGCTGATGAAATAGATAGAATTTTTAAAGGGAAAATAAAACTTATTAGAAATAGAAAAAATGTAGGTTATGCGGAAGGTATGAACATTCTATGTAAACACACAAAAGGAAAATACATTCTGTTTCTAAATAACGACATGAAGTTTGATAAAAATTTTTTAATGCCCTTAGTTAAAGTTCTTATTAATGATAAATTGGTTGGAGCGTGTCAACCGAAAGTGAAGGATCTTAAGAATGAGGAATACTTTGAATATGCAGCGGCTGCAGGAGGATACATAGATATTTTTGGATATCCATTTGCGCGAGGAAGAATCTTTTCTGAGGTAGAAATGGATATAGGACAGTATGATCAATCAGCAGCCATTTGTTGGGCAGGTGTACTTTTGGTTCGCAAAAGCGTGTTGGAGAAAACTGGATTGTTTGACCCTATTTTTTTTAACTATGCCGAAGATGTTGACTTATGCTTTAGGATCTATGGGCAAGGATATAAAATATTGTATATTCCTTCGTCTGTCGTCTATCATTTTGGGGGTGGTGTGCTAAAGAAAAATTTACAAAAAAGAATGTTCTTTCTTCATAGAAATCATATAATTCTTATTCTTAAAAACTGGCCTTTGCCCTTACTAATGTTAATTATTATTCCTAGAATTTCCCTTGACTTTATTTGTTTTTTTTATTATTTGATAAAGAACTTTAAAGTAGGATCATTAGCTATTCTTCAATCATATTATTCTTTATTTTTTATGATTCCTGCAGTAATACGATCCAGAAAACGTGCAGCAAAGACCAATTTTTACATACCCTTTAGTAGGATGCCATTTTATACAAAGAGTATAGTTTGGGAGCATTTTATAAATAAAAAAAGGACATTTGCCGATATATTGAAAAACAACCCATCTTTTAAAAATTCAATTTTAAATAATTTATATGAAAAAGAATAAAGATTATATTGCTGATAGTTTTTATACAGGAAAGTATAATGATGAGGCATGGCTAAGGCAAATGGAAAAAACTGCATACTCCTTAATAAACAGAATAAAAGATATAAATTATATTAAGCGTGGTGATAGGATATTGGATGCAGGGTGCGGGAGCGGTGATTTGGGCAGAGTTCTTATAAATAAATTTAATTCGCAGGTGTATGGCATAGATATGAATAAAGTAGCCATTGAAAGGGCGAAAAAAACTGGATTAAAAGTGAAAATGGCAGATTTGGATGCAAAATGGCCGCTTGAGGATAATTTTTTTAATGTTGTTATAGGAGCTGAAGTTATAGAGCACGTTGTTAATCCAGATAATTTTTTAGCAGAAACGAAGAGAGTGCTTAAAAAGGACGGATTATTAATATTAACTACGCCTAATTTAGCAGCTTGGTTTAATAGAGTTATATTTTTATTTGGTTTCCAGCCATTTTTTACTGAAGTTAGTACTGTCGATAAGACAATGGGATTGAGTTTCACTCGTAAACTCACAAAAAACAGAGAGCCCATGGGACACATAAGATGTTTTACCCTAAGGGCGCTTAAAGATATTTTAGACCTGCATGGATTTAAAGTCATATTAGTAAAAGGCTCGACCGTTTGTTATTTTCCTAAATTTATGAAACCCTTTGATTATTTATTTAGTTATCTTCCGGATTTTTCTACGAACTTAACAATAGTAGCCAGAAAAAATAATGTTTGATCTAGTTAGGCTATGGGTAAGTTAAGAATTTTGTAAAAGACGGAAATTATACATTGGTTATCTAAGTAAGAAATGGTAGAATTTGATATATGATAAGCGCAGTCGTGCCCGTATTCAATGAGAAAGAGAGTCTTGAGGTTTTTTATAAGGAGCTGGTCAAAGAATTACAAAAAATTGATAAGGATTATGAAGTTATTTTTGTTGATGATGGGTCGACAGATACTTCGCTTAAGATCCTGAAACAGATTGCAAAGACCGATAAGCAGGTTAGGATTTATTCATTTAGGAAAAATAGTGGGAAAGCAGAGGCTCTTACCTTGGGGTTTCAGAAAGCAAGAGGAGATTACATTGTAACCTTGGATGCGGATTTGCAGGATAAGCCACAGGAAATTGCCAAACTTCTTAAGGAGGCAAAGAAGGGCAATTGGGATGTTGTTTCGGGTTGGAGAAAAGATAGGAGTGATCCGTGGAGAAAGATTATTTCCTCCAAGCTTTTCAATTATCTTGCATCCGCTTTCTGGGGACTGAAATTGCATGATTATAATTCCGGGCTTAAGCTTTATTCAAGAGAGGCGGCCAAGAGTCTGAATCTTTACGGAGGGATGCATAGGTTTATACCTCTTTTGGCTTTTGATCAGGGTTTTTCCGTTACGGAGGTTGCGGTACAGCATGATGAAAGAAAATACGGCAAATCAAAGTACGGTTTCTCCAAGATCTTTAAAGATTTGCCGGATATGTTTACCATGCTTTTTTTAACCAAATACGCCAAAAGGCCACTGCATCTCTTCGGATTAATCGGGGGGATATTTTTAATTGCGGGAATAGGGATATCGGTTTATTTAACGGCGCTTCATTTTGAAGGATATGCAATTTCCAGACGTCCGCTTCTTTTCTTGGGTATGCTTTTTATTATTTCCGGTTTTCAGGTCTTATTCACCGGTTTTCTGGCAGACTTGATTATAAATTTATCCAATAAGAAGACTAAGGAATTTTCCATTAAATATTCTACCGAAGAGTAAGATTTTATTTTGTTCCCATTATCATTATCCAAGGAAAAGGAAGAATTGTTCTCTGAACATTTATTTTATTTTGAATTAATAGTTTTTTAAAACCCCAAGAAGTCCAGTGGTTTATGTGACCCTCATCATTTCCAAGTCTCTTAAAATTCTTGCCTCTTAAAAAATTACTTAACCTAAAAAGCGGTTCGTTGGGGACACTGACAATTAAATATTTTTTTGTCACTCTTAACATTTCCTGCAAAGCTTTTGAAGGTTCTTCTAAATGCTCAAGAACTTCAGTGCAAATTATTAAATCAAAAGAATTATTTTTATAGGGAAGGTCATAAACACTACCTTGTTTAATCATTAATTTTGGAAAAAGCTTTTTACCATACCTAATCGAGTCTTCGGAATATTCCACTCCTTCAATTTTTTTTCCAATTTTAAGATTAACTAGCTTATTCATCGTAAATCCTTCTCCGCAACCGGCATCTAATATGGTATTGATTGATAAATCCTTGATCGTAGATGTTAGAGAACCGTAGAAATTATTAATTAAAAATTTTTGAATTGGATTTTTACTCGTATGTTTAACAAAGTTAGTAGGAAATAATGCTTTTGTCATTTAATAGGTTTTGTGTAATAATTCATTTTAGATTATACATTATGAAAATTCAAGACATTGCCTTTTTTGTAGTTTTGGCCTTATTGATTTTCAAACGCAATCCCAAATTGGCGGTTATTGCCGGAATTTTGTGTCTTCTCTTATCAATTCCGCTTTTTTCGTTTTGGATTTTCTTCACCGCAGAGCGTCTAACTTGGTACGCCGCTGGATTTTTCCTCCTGGCGATAATATTGAACTTATTTATCAATGAGCGATAAACAAAAAGCCATTTTCTTCATATTGCTGTCTGCTGTTTTTGGGGGTGCAACATCTACTGTGACAAAAATTGGTCTGACTGGCATTCCTCCTTTGAGCTTTGCTTTTATTCGTTTTCTGGTAGCAGGAATTATCATTCTTCCTTTTCTTTTGAAAACTAATTTCCTTAATGATGTCAAACGGCTTATCCCTTTTTCTCTGTTGGGAACTGTCAATATTATATTTTTTACTTTAGGGGTGAAAATTACGACAGCCACAATTGGCCAATTGCTTTATGCGGGTGTGCCTCTTATAACCGCTATTTTTCTTTTTATTTTATTTGGAGAAAAACTGACGTTGAGAAAAAACGTAGGTGTCATGATTGGCTTTATTGGAGTAATGCTGGTTATCTTACTTCCGATTATTGAAAAAGGAGCAAGATTTTCAGGGAGCCTCATGGGCAATGTGCTTATCGGAGTTGGAGTAGTTTCTTATTCACTGTATATGACATATTCTAAAAATAAATTGAAATCTTTTTCTCCGTTTATCTTAACGTCTGCCTTTATATGGGTAACCTGTATCGTATTATTTCCTTTGTTTTTAACGGATTTTGTATCCTATCCAAATTGGTGGCATAATACTACATTTTCAAGTATCCTAGCGTTGGGTTATGTAAGTATTATTTATACTGTCTTAACTAACATATTGATTCAATACGCAATAAAACATGGGGGATCTATATTGGCCTCTATGCAGTTTTATCTTCTGCCTATTTTTGCCTATATTGCTGCCTTTCTTTTTCTTGGAGAGCAGCTTACGTGGGGGCTTGGTATGGGAGCAGTGCTAGTGCTTTTGGGAGTCTATATCACTACCAAGAAATAGATATTAGCCTCTGCTTTCTGCTACAATTAAGGAGTGAAGATTGGTATTGACGTATCGCAAGCTGCTTACGAGGGAGCGGGTGTTTCAGGGTATGTTACGAGGTTGGTTGAGGGCTTGTTAAAAACCGATAAAAAGAACGAGTACATACTTTTCTTCTCGTCGTTCAGAAAAAAAATTCCCACCTTCGCTAAAGCTTTGGTGGGCAAGCAAAATGTTAAAATAAAGACCTTTCGGTTTTCACCTTCGTTGTTGGACTTACTTTGGAATAAGCTGCATACTTTACCGATTGAATGGCTGATTGGGGACGTGGACGTTTTTATTACTTCTGATTGGACTGAACCGCCGACAATGAAAGCCAAAAAAGCAACCATTTTGTACGATCTGATTGTTTATAAATATCCCAAAGAAACAGATAAAAAAATAATTGAAGTTCAAAAAAGGAAGCTTAAATGGGTCAAAAGGGAGTCGAAAATGATTTTCTGCATCTCGGAATCAACCAAAAATGACGCTATGGAAGTTCTGGGAATCGAAGAAAAACGCTTAAAAGTTATTTACCCGGGTATTTAAAAATATGACGATTGGAATAAATGGTTACGAAGCGGTTGTTCCCAGATTTGGGTACAATCCAAAAACAGGTTTACCGCGAAGGGTTGGTAGCGGGGAGTACTGCTTTGAGCTCTTATTAAGCTTAAATAAGATCGATAAGAAGAATAACTATATAATCTATCTTCCTCAAAGTCCAACCGCGGATTTGCCCAAGGAATCATCAAATTGGCACTATAGAATAGTGGGTCCCAGAAAGATGTGGACTCTTGTTGGGCTTTCCTTCGAATTTCTATTAAGACGTTCAAAGCCAGACGTTTTTTTGTCCCCGACCCATTATTTGCCGATATTTGCCCCAAGTCGATCCGTGATCTCGATTATGGATGTCTCGTATCTAAAATTTCCGGAGCTTTTTCAGTCTGCGGATCTAAATCAATTGACAAAATGGACTAAATATTCAGTTAAAAAGGCCAAGGGCATCTTTACAATCAGTCAGGCTAGCAAAGATGATATAATCAAGGAATATGGGGTTCCTGGAGGCAGAGTAACGGTAACGTATCCTGGGATCAAGGCAGTATTGACTGGTTTAACTATGAGTGAATTGAGCAGTAAATACGGGATCAAAAGAGATTATGTTTTGTTTGTGGGGACTTTACAGCCACGCAAGAATATAGTCCGTTTGATAGAGGCTTTTTCAAAATTAAACAAACCGGATTTGGATTTGGTTATTGTTGGTAAAAAAGGTTGGAAATTTGAGGAAATTCTTGCCGCTCCTAAGAAATTTGAAATTGAAAACAAAGTTAAGTTCTTAGATTCCGTGACGGATGAAGATTTGCCTGCTTTTTATAAAAATGCGGTTTGCTTTGTTTTGCCGAGTCTTTATGAAGGGTTTGGATTGCCGGTTCTTGAAGCGATGAATTATGGCTGTCCGGTTGTGACAAGTAATGTTTCTTCTCTGCCTGAGGCAGGTGGAGATGCGGCTTTGTATGTGGATCCTCTTAGTGTCGATGATATAAAAAAGAATTTAGAATTGATAATTAATGATAAGGAATTAAGGAATAAGCTTATAAAAAAAGGCTATGAGCAGGTCAAAAAATTCAATTGGGAGAAAACAGCCAGGGAAACGTTAAGGGCGTTGGAAAGTATTAAGTATGATAGGAAAAATTTTTAATAGGATAAATACAATTCTTTTGGAATTTGAAGTGATGATTCTTCATTTTGTGGGAATTGTGCCTTGTCATTATTTCCGTAGGTTTTTTTACAGATTAGCCGGTATAAAAATTGGAAAGGGTTCAACTATACATACCGGCGCTAGGTTCTATAATCCTGAGAATATAATTATTGGCGAAGATTCTATTGTTGGTGAAGGAGCAGTTTTGGATGGGAGAAATAAGCTGACGATTGGTAACCATGTAGATATTGCCTCAGAAGTCATGATTTATAATGCTCAGCACGATATCAAAGATCCGGGTTTTAAAGCGATTTCCGCTCCGGTTGTGATTGAGGGTTATGTTTTTATCGGACCCCGCGCCATTATTCTTCCCGGAGTAACTATTAAAAAAGGAGCGGTTGTAGGGGCAGGCGCAGTTGTTACCAAAGACGTTGAGGAATATTCAATTGTTGGAGGAGTGCCTGCAAAAGAAATTGGAGTAAGGGGAGTAAAAGATTTAAATTACAAGCTTGGCCGCGCCGCTTGGTTTAGATAATCCATGATTAAACTTTCCATAGTCATCTTGTCCTACAATACAAAAGATTTAACCTTAGCATGTCTTAAGGCGATTGCTTCTCAATACGAAAAAGAGCTGGTTGAAAAAGAATTGGAAATAATAGTTGTGGACAATGCCTCAGTTGATGGATCGCCTTCGGCAATTTCCAATTTTCAATTAATTCGGAGTAAGGAGAATCTTGGCTTCGGAGGAGGATGCAATCTGGGCGCCAAATCGGCGAAGGGTAAATATCTTTTATTCCTAAATTCAGATACGGAGATCTTGGATAAGGGGTTTTTGGGCATGACTAAGTTTTTGGATGATAATTTAAAAGTTGCGATTTTGGGAGGAAAACTTGAGAATATTGATGGGTCCATTCAGAAGTCTTGTGGAAAATTCTATAGTCTTTTTAATCTTTTGATTATGTTGTTGGGACTTGAACGCTTTGGTTTTTTGAGATCAAGCCCTAGCGAAATCCAAAAAGTAGATTGGGTTAGTGGCGCTTGTTTAATGGTAAGGCGTGATGACTTTGAAAGACTATCTGGATTTGATGAAAAAATGTTTATGTACGTAGAGGACATGGAAATTTGCTTTAGAGCTAAAAAGATTGGCTTACTAACATATTTCTATCCCAATATTTCGTTAAAACATAAATCCTTAGGAAGTAGCAATAGAACATTTGCTATAATTAATATTTATAAGGGTATTTTGCATTTTTATGCAAAACATAAAACCTATCTAGAGTATTTAATTGCAAAATCATTATTAACTCTTAAGGCAATAATTTTGGTTATAGTAGGATTTTTGACATTTAATTCAGAATTAAGAGATAGATATAGAAAAGCAATATCGTAAGTTTATGAAAGTTTTAAAATGGATATCGGATAACCTTCTGTTCGTTTTCACACTCTTTTTATTAGCGTTTATTCCTCTTTATCCAAAGTTGCCACTTATTAATGTCGTACACACCTGGGTCTACGTTAGAGCTGAAGACTTTGTTCTTGTTGCTGTAGTCATTATTTGGATTACAATGTTGCTTCTGAAAAAAGTTAGTCTCAAAACGCCTTTAACAATACCGATATTAATATTTTGGATTGTTGGAGGGATCTCCACACTTCATGGAGTATTATTAATTTTCCCTACCATTTCTGATGTTTTTTCCAATGTTGCCCTGCTTTCTTTTTTAAGAAGAATAGAATATATGTTTTTGTTTTTTGTTGCTTTTACAAGTATCAAGGATAAGAAATTTTTGTCTTATACAATCTATGCCTTGGCAACAATTTTAATTTTGATTTCACTTTATGGTTTTGGCCAAAAATTTTTGGGATTTCCGGCGTATCTGACGATGAATGAAGAATTCGCCAAAGGAATTCCAATTTATCTTTCTGATTTGTCGCGTGTTCCATCCACCTTTGCAGGGCAATATGATCTCGCAGCCTATTTGGTTTTAGTAATACCCATTCTTGTTAGCGTGCTATTTTGTTTCAAAAATTGGCTGATTAAAATATTGTTGGGATTCTCTGCTATTTTGGGTTTTGCACTACTTTTCATGACAGTATCCCGAGTTTCTTTCATTGTCCTTATTCTTTCATTAGTGATATTACTTTTGCTTCAGAAAAAAAAGCTTCTCCTGTTGTCTCTTCTTGTTGTAACTATTTTATTTTTGGGTTTTTTCCCTAGTTTGGCTTTAAGATTTAGCAATTCCCTCAAAGAAGTAACCATTATAGTTGATGCCAAAACTGGAGCGGCGATAGGTCAAATTAAAGAAGTTAACAAAGAGTATTTTAAGAACAAAATAGTCAGAAGGCAGTATGTTTCAGCTGACCAGATAAAGCTTGCCAGCACTTCTGCGGTACTTCCTTTCGAGCTGATCCCTGCTAATCCTGTACTCCTTTTGGAGGCAAATGTTCCAACGGGTGAGACCTTGCCGCAAGGTACGGGTTATATAAATCTTCCATTGTCACCGGTTTTAAGACGTGAGAGTGAATTTTTCTTTGAAAAAGCAGGCAACTCCACCACTCAGTCGGAAGCTTTAGTCTATTATGGCGACTATGTTGTTAAGAAAACTTTTGCTTACGATCTATCCTTTACCACAAGGTTTCAGGGGGAATGGCCAAAAACGTTTCAGGCATTCACTCGAAATATTTTTATCGGCAGCGGTTATGGTTCGGTGACCCTGGCTGTTGATAATGATTTTCTTCGTATTTTGGGAGAATCGGGACTTTTTGGTCTCTTTGCTTTTTTGTCAATTTTTATAATTGCGGCAATCTACATAAGAAAGATATTGCCAAAAGTCGATTCGCCCCTTGTTAAAGGTTTTACTTTGGGTTTTATGGCAGGGACATTTGGACTCATGTTAAATGCCATATTTATTGATGTATTCGAAGCTTCAAAAGTTGCTTTTACCTTCTGGCTCTTGATGGGCATAACTCTTGGGATATTAAATCTTTATAAAAATTGGGATATAGATATCCCCAAGGAATTTATAAAAATAATTACTTCTCCTTTTGCGATTATTACTTATATTCTTATTTTGACTTTTGCTCTATATTCTTCCATGTCCAGCTATTACTTCGTTGGAGATGATTTTACTTGGTTTAGGTGGGTAGCGGATTGTCATAGGGGAATAACTAGTACAGACCTATGTCACCCATCATTTATAACGCTTGCCAAAAATTTCATACAGTCTGATGGGTTCTTTTATCGTCCGGGTACAAAAATATATTTCTCCTTAATGTATTCTGTTTTTTGGCTAAATCAAAATGTTTACCATCTCACTTCAATTTTCCTGCAATTTGCTGTCGCAGCGCTAGTTTTCTTAATTTCAAGAAAAATTCTTAAAAATTATTTATTGGCCGTTCTAAGTGCCGTTATCTTTGCAATATTGAGTGGATACAATGAAGCTGTTTTTTGGATATCATCAACGGGTTTTCTTTTTAATGCTGTTTTTGCCTTATCTGCTTTGTTGTCGTTTGTTTGTTGGAGAGAAAAAGGCAAGAAAATTTATTTGATAATTTCGTTTATTTCGATTGTTTTAGGACTTCTGTTTCATGAAATGGGAGTCGTTGCTCCCTTAATTTTAATCGCTTACGATTTAGTTTTTACACAACAAAATTTATGGAATAGAAAAATTTATTTAAGCCTTTGTTTTCCAATTTTGCCCTATTTAATACTGCGTTATATCTCCAACAGTCATTGGCTTAGCGGAGATTATAATTACAATTTGCTCAAACTTCCTTACAATTTTCTCGGCAACGCGATTGGATACGCAGGTTTAGATTTGCTGGGGCCTTTATTCTTGCCTGTATACAATGCGTTGAGAGCGTTTTCCAGACACAATATTCCAATCTCCATATTTGCATCTGTAATTCTCATAATTCTTTTTATCTTAGCCGTTAAATTCATAATTAAAAAAGTTAGCAATGATGAGAAAAGAGTTATTATTTTTGCTTGTCTATTCTTTGCGATATTCCTTCTACCATTTTTAGGTCTTGGAAATATTACTTCTCGCTACAGTTACTTATCCTCATTTGGAATAGTGCTTCTTTTGGTAATTTTCGTCAAAAAAATATATTTCTATCTGTTGGATAGCGGAAGAAATATTGCCGTCTTAGGGATTACGCTAATAATTATTATTTTCTTTTCCCTACAGTTATTCCAATTACAGAAAATACATAAAGATTGGAGGGATGCAGGAGAAAAGACGAAGAATTTTTTAGTGTCTCTTAACGAGGTCTATACGGATGATACTAGGGGAAAGTCAATGCAGTTTTACTTTGTTGACGTACCAATCAGGCAGGGTGAGGCTTGGGTATTCCCAGTTGGATTAAATGACGCTTTGTGGTTCACTTTCAGAAATGATCAATTGTTGATTGATACAAAAACTTCATTAAAACCTGCCTTAGAGCAGGCTCTGGTGAATCCAAATGTCCGGGTTTTTCAATTCAGTGAAGATGGTCGAGTTGAAAAAGTGGACCCGAATTATCTAAAAGAAATAAAGAAATGAAAAAAAATCTTATATTGTTATTGTTAATTTTGCTCGGAGCTTTTGCTGTCAGAATGTATAGATTTGATGCGCCGGTTGCGGATGTACATTCTTGGCGTCAGGTAGATACATCGGCGGTTTCCCGGAATTTTGTAAAAAACGGATTTGATTTACTTCGTCCGAAGTTTGAAGATCTTTCAATCGCAGTTTCCTTAAAAGATAATCCGCAAGGATATAGGTTTGTTGAGTTTCCCATATATAATGTCTTGCAAGCAGGATTTTTTAAAGTTTTCGGCCGTTATACTTTGGAAGAATGGGGAAGACTGGTAACAATTTTTTCTTGCCTTTTGTCAATTGTCTTTCTCTATTTATTGTTGGCCAAGTACATCAATTCACGGGTTGGGCTCCTCGCTGCTTTCTTTTTTGCTTTTATTCCTTACAACATTTATTACGGACGGACTATTCTTCCTGATCAATTAATGGTTGCGACACTTCTAATGGGAACGTATTTTTTCTCAAACTGGATAGAGCAAGCAAAGCTATCAATTTTCAGTTTTCAATTTTTATTTGCAGCTATTTTTATTGCGGCTTCTTTTCTTCTTAAGCCCTATGCTTTATTTTTTACTTTACCCCTTATTTATCTAGCGTGGCATAAATACGGGTTTGGACTTTTTAAAAAATGGCAATTATGGATATTTTTAATTATCGCTACGTTGCCATTTGGATTATGGCGTCTATGGATGAATCAAAAAGAATTTCTTCCCGGAATTGCGCGTAACGACTGGTTGTTTAACGGGAACCACATTCGATTTAAGGGAGCATTCTTTCAATGGCTTTTTGCAGAAAGAATAGCCAGAATTATTTTGGGTTATTGGGGGTTACCCTTTTTCGTCTTGGGAATATTTAAAAAAATAAACAAAAAAGAAAACTGGTTCTTTTTTTACTTCATCATCTCTTCCTTGCTTTATATGACTGTTATGGCAGACGGGAGTGTTCAGCATGAATATTATCAGATTTTAATTGTTCCGACACTGGTTATCTTTATGGCTAAAGGCGTAGATTTTATATTTGAAAAAATAGAATTATTTAACCGTTGGGTGTCTTATCTTACGATCATTATTGCAACTATTTTTATGCTTGCTTTCGGGTGGTACATTATCCGTGACTATTATAGTATTCAGCACCCTGACATTATTACGGCAGGTCAGGCAGTAGATACTTTGACACCAAAAGATGCTAAGATTATAGCGCCATACGGCGCAGATACGACTTTTCTGTATTATACCAATCGGCAGGGATGGCCCGTATGGGATAGGTCGCTTAAAGCTTTTAAAAAGGCTGGAGCATCTTATATTGCCTTTGCTGATCCGACTCCGGAAGATCTTCATTGGGAAACAATATTTAAACCTGTAATCATAACCCCTACATATGCGATATTTGATCTAAATTCTCCAACCGCAATGGGATTGCTTGAGCTAAAGAAGAAAGAATGAAGATATTGATGGTCTCGTCATATCTACCCTATCCGCTTTTTTCCGGTGGACATATCCGTTTATTTAATTTAATTAAAGAATTAAGCAGTAAGCACGAGATAACCTTAATTTGCGAAAAAAGAGATTATCAAGGGAAGGCTGAAATAGAGGAGCTTAAAAAGTTTTGCAAGAAAGTTATTGTTATCCCGCGTAGGAAACAGTGGTCAGTAATGAACATTTTAAAAACCGGATTATCCTCCTCACCATTCTTAATCACCGGACATGCTCTTCCGGAAATGAAAAAAGAAATTACCAGAGAACTGAACGAATCTCAATTTGATTTAATTCATGTGGAAACTTCTTATGTCATGCAAAATATTCCAAAAACACATGTTCCCATAGTTCTGGTTGAGCATAATATAGAGTATTTAGTTTACAAGCGTTTTGCGGATAGGTCTCCGTTGCCAATAAAATTACTCTTATCAATTGACGTGATGAAGCTTAAGTCCTGGGAAGAGTCAATGTGGAGAAAAGCGACTAAACTGGTGGCAGTATCGGAATTTGAGAGAAAAATAATGGAGAAAATTAGAACGGATGTTGCCGTTGTTTCAAACGGGGTCGACATTGAACAATTTACAGTTTACAATTTACAATCAACAAGAGATACAAAAGAAAAGACGATACTTTTTATCGGGGAATTTAAATGGGTGCAAAATAGAGATGCCATTGAGTGGATTATCAAAGAGATATGGCCAAAGCTTCGGGCAGAATTTATTCCGTCAATGACAGACAAGGGAATTAAGTTATGGGTAGTCGGGAGAAGTATTCCCGAGTCAATCAGAAAATTAACAAGCGACAAAAGTATTATTTTTGATGAAAGCGCGCCGAAAGAAACAGAAGAAATTTTCAGAAAATCAGACCTGCTTTTGGCTCCGATTAGAGTCGGAGGAGGAACCAGCTTTAAGGTTTTGGAAGCGATGGCAACGGGCGTTCCGGTTGTCACAACAGATCTTGGGAATGCGATAGAGGCAAAGGAAAATTCGGAAATTATTATTGCAAAGGATGCATCTGATTTCGTTGTAAAAATTAAAAAATTATTGGAAGATAAAATTTTTTATGAAACAATTTCCAGAAATGGGAGAAAATTAATAGAAGGGAAATTTAACTGGAAAAAAATCGCCAATGATTTAAATTCGGTTTACGAATCGGTAGTAACGATATGATTGATCTTTCAATAATTATTGTTAATTATAATACCAAAGAATTTCTAAGGAATTGTCTTAATTCCGTCGTGGAAAGTACGAAAAATATTTCTTACGAAATTATTGTCGTAGATAATGCTTCTCGTGACGGTTCGGTTGAAATGATTGGAAAGGAATGCCCCCAGGTGAGATTAATTGCGAATAAACAGAATGTTGGTTTTTCAAAAGCTAATAATCAGGGGGTAAAAATTTCAAAAGAAAGCAGATACGTTTTATTTTTGAATTCCGACACGATTGTAGAAAATAAAACCTTAGAAGAAATGATTAATTTTATGGATTTCCATAAAGATGCGGGGGCAGCTACGTGTAAATTGGTAATGCCAAACGGTCAAATTGATGACGCAATCCACCGAGGTTTTCCGACCCCTTGGAATGCTCTTTGCCATTTCTCCGGATTAGCGCGGATTTTCCCCAAATCGCGGATTTTTTCTGGCTATAATTTAGGCTGGATGAATCTTGATAAGGCACACAGAATAGATGCGTTGGCAGGAGCATTTATGCTGGTCAGATGGTCTGCGGGAGAAGAAGCGAAGTGGTGGGATGAGGATTATTTTTTCTACGGAGAAGATTTGGATTTCTGTTTCATGCTAAAGCAAAAAGGCTGGAAAATTTATTACGTTCCAGAATTTTCCATAAAACATTTTAAGGGTGTAAGTGGAGGAATAAAATCAGTTTCAAAAAATATCACAACTGCAAGTGAGGAGACAAAAATAAGAGCAACCAAATCCCGCTTTAATGCAATGAGAATTTTTTACAGAAAACATTATCAAGATAATTATCCTTGGATAGTTAATTTCTTGGTAAATATCGGAATTTCGCTTAGAGAAAAAATATGAAGATAGGAATTGATTGTCGTTTGTGGGAAGAAACGGGAGTTGGAAGATATGTCCGGAATTTAGTTTTAAATTTACAAAAATTAGATAAAAAAAATAATTACGTTTTGTTCGTTTTAACTAAAGATTTTAATGAATTAAAAATTCAAAATCCAAATTTTAAAATTGTTAAAACTGACATTAAATGGCATACGACTAGAGAACAATTTGAGCTTCCAAAAATTTTAAATAGAGAAAATTTAGACCTGATGCATTTTCCTTATTTTTCAGTTCCCCTATTTTATAAACGTCCGTTTGTGGTCACAATTCACGATTTAATTATTGATCATTTTTCAACCGGAAAAGCCTCAACTTTGCCTCCGATTATTTATAACTTAAAGTTATCTTCATATAAATTTGTACTTAAGAAGGCGGTAAAAAATGCCAAGAAAATTATTGCAGTTTCACAGGCAACTAAAAATGAAATTGTAGGTCATTTAAAAATTAATCCTCAAAAAATTATAGTGACCCATGAAGGTATTGACGATAAAATCCGAAATTTAAATATCGAAATCCGAAACAATACCCTAAATACTAAATACTTTCTTTACGTTGGGAATGCATATCCGCATAAAAATTTAAACAGATTATTGGAGGCATTTAAAACAATAAAATCGGATGTCAGTTTGGCATTAGTTGTAAAAGAAGATTATTTCTATCAAAGATTAAAACAAAAAGTAGATGAATTAAGTCTTTCTAAAAGAGTAAGCTTTTTGCACGAGATTAGAGATGAAGAGTTATCCGCTTTATACAGAAATGCGCTTGCCTTAGTTTTTCCTTCTTTAATGGAGGGATTCGGCTTGCCGGCTTTGGAAGCAATGGCCAACAATTGTTTGGTTTTAGCATCGGACATCCCATCGCTTAAAGAAGTTTGCGCAGACAGCGCAATTTATTTTAATCCGTACGAAATAAATGATATGGCAAAAAAGATGAATGAAGTGTTAATAAATGATAAAAATTTATATGACGGTAAAAAAGAAAAAGCTTTTGAGCGGACGAAACTATTTACCTTTGAAAAAATGGCAAAGGAGACATTGAAAGTTTATGAAAGTTGCGTTGGTTTATGACAGGGTAAATAAATGGGGTGGGGCGGAAAGGGTTTTGTTGGCTTTGCATAAGCTATTTCCTTCGGCTCCGCTTTATACCTCAGTTTATGATAAGAAAAAAGCTCCTTGGGCAGATGTTTTTGATGTAAAAGCCTCATTTCTCCAGAAACTACCATTTACTACCAACCATGAACTATTTGCTGCCCTAATGCCGATGGCTTTTGAGAGTTTTGACTTTGATGAATTTGATTTGGTAATTTCCGTAACCAGCGAAGCAGCGAAAGGAATTATTACCAAACCCAAAACAAAACATATTTGTTATTGTCTTACTCCGACCAGGTATTTGTGGAGCGGATATAAGGAGTATTTTAAAAATCCCGTTCTAAGATTTATTTCAAAACCGGTTGTTTTATATTTAAGATTTTGGGACAAAATTGCCTCAAACCGGCCTGATGTCTATATTGCAATTTCCAAAGAAGTCCAATCGAGAATTAGCAAGTATTACGGTAAAAAATCAACCGTTGTTTATCCGCCGGCGGATAGTATTAAGTATGAAGTAGAAAGTATTAAGAAAAATGATTATTTTTTAATTGTTTCAAGACTTGTTTCTTATAAAAAAATAGATTTGGCAGTAAAAGTTTTTAATAAATTAAAACTTCCACTGAAAATAATCGGGTCAGGAGCGGAAATGGGGAAATTAAAAAATATGGCGGGATCAACAATTGAATTTTTGGGCAACTTGACGGACAAAGAACTGTTAAGGTATTATAGTGAATGCAAAGCTTTGGTTTTTCCCGGACTTGAAGATTTTGGCTTAACCATTCTGGAGGCCCAGAGCTTCGGCAAGCCGGTTATAGCCTTTAGAGGCGGGGGAGCTCTGGAAACAATTATTGAAGGAAGGACCGGCATTTTTTTTGATCAGCAAACAGCTGAAAGTTTGGAAAAAGCAATAAGACAACTTAATAAATTTAAATTTAATCCAGTAGATTGTATTGAGCAGGCGAGAAAATTTAATTTTGACAAATTTAAAGAAAGTTTTCTAGGGGAAATAAAATTATGAAGATTGTTGTTTTTGCAGGAGGAGTAGGCACAAGACTTTGGCCGCTGTCCCGGAAAAATAGTCCCAAACAATTCGGGAAAATACTTGGTGATAAATCCACCCTGCAGCTTGCAGTTGATCGCTTACGTCCGGATTTTGATTTCAAAGATATCTATATCGCCACAGGGAAAAAATATGAGGAAATTGTCAAACAGCAACTTCCCAAAATTCCTTCCCAAAATTTTATTTTCGAACCCGCGGTAAGAGATGTCGGGCCGGCTGTGGGTATGGCGATGTCTATCGTCGGAAAGGACAATCCCAATTCTCCGGTTGCAATTTTGTGGAGCGACCATTTCGTTAAAAAAGAAAGAAGATTCCGCGAGGTATTACATTTTGCCGAAGATCTGGTGAACAAAAACAACAACTCATTAATCCTTATCGGACAACGAGCAAGGTTTGCCAACCAAAATTTGGGCTGGATAGAATTTGGTCGTGAAATAAATGAAATAAAGGGGACAAAAGTTTTCGAGTTTAAAAAATTGATTTACAGACCTACACTTTCTCAAGCAGAACAATTCTTGAAAGAGGATAATTTTGCTTGGAATCCGGGATATTTTGTTACAACGCCCGGATTTATATTGTCCCAATTTAAAACATTTGCCCCCAAATTGTATGGAGAGTTAAGTAAGATAAAAGATGCTATCGATACTGATAATTTTTACAAAACTGTTGAGGAGATTTATCCCACGCTTGAAAAAATAAGTTTTGATAATGCAATTTTGGAAAAAATAAATCCCAAAGATGTGTTCGTAATTGCTGCCGATCTAGGGTGGAGTGATGTTGGCGCATGGGAAGCTTTGAAGGAAGCTCTTGAAAAGGAATCAAATGAAAACGTCACTAAAGGAAAAGTTCTCATCAACGACTCTTCGGATAATCTTGTTTTCAACTATACCGATCAGTTGGTGGTAGGAATTGATCTTGAAAAAATGCTGGTAATAAATACCGATGACGTGCTTTTAGTTTGCAGTAAAACTTCCGTTCCCAAAATAAAAAAACTGGTTGAGAAAATGGAGAATACCCCGCATGAAAAGCTTACCTAGATTATGTTTAATTCAAGTATAGTAGAAATTAAGAAAAGCATTTTTTACCTATTCGCAAAAAGAATAATGGACATTATTTCTTCAATTATTTTGCTGGTAATTTTTTCTCCGATAATAGTCGTGATAGCCATAGCCATAAAATTTGATTCAAAAGGACCCGTTCTGGCAGATACTCCAAAAAGAGTCGGAAAAAACGGAAAACTTTTTAAAATGTATAAATTCAGATCCATGGTAGAAAATGCGCATGAAATGTTGAGAGCAAGCCCTAAATATGCAAATTTATTTAATATTTACAAAAAAGGAAGCTATAAGTTAAAAGATGATCCGCGCATTACTTCTGTCGGGCATTTCATCCGTAAACATTCCTTGGATGAAATACCGCAGGCTTTGAATATCTTGAAGGGAGAAATGAGTTTGGTCGGTCCCAGAGCTTATTATCCGGATGAATTGCGTGATCAGCAGAAAAAATATCCCCATACGGCCGATTCGGTTAAGATCGTGCTTTCGGTTAAGCCGGGAGTAACCGGATTTTGGCAGGTTTCGGGCAGAAGCGAAATAAATTTTGATAAACGTATCGAAATGGATGCAACTTACGTTAAGAAGAGGTCGCTTTTGTATGATCTCTGGATTATCGCCAAAACTCCTGCAGCCATGATTACCGGCCGCGGCGCTTTATAATTTATCTATAGTTGACAGAGTTTAGCTTTTTTGTTTATCATTAAGAGATGGAAGGATTTGAAAAAATTAACTTGGAGGCCATACCTTCCAAGTTCACGGAACCGAAAATTATTGACAATAGGTTTAAGCCTAGAATGAAAACCAATTCTTTTAAAATGCCATTAATTGTCCTCGGAGTTTTGATTATTATCTTAGTCATTTTCGGATTGATGACTATCTCTCCGGTCTTAAAGGTTTATACCGATGCTAAAGCGACCTATGCTCAGGTTAAGGTGATGGTGGATGCTTTGAAAAAAGAAGATATCGCTCAGGCCTCAACGGAACTGGATAAAACAAAAGTACAACTAACTCAAACCCAGAATAGCCTTGATGCAGTAGGCTATATTAAATATATTCCGGTTTTGAATCTATACTATGCCGATAGTCAGCATTTAATGAAGGCCGGCGCTTACGGTCTTTCCGCAGTCAGAGTTTTCATCGATTCGGTAGAGCCATATTCAGACGTCTTGGGCTTGAAAGGCAAGGGAACGTTTGTCGGCGGTACGGCCTCCCAGAGGATTCAAACAGCCATTATGACTATGGGAAAAATTACCCCCCACATTGATGATATTGCCATACAGATGGAGGGAGCAAAAAAGGAGATAGATGCGGTAGATCCGAATCACTACCCCGCAATATTCGGAGGCGAAAAAGTTAAAAGCGGTTTGTCTCAAATTAAAAACCTGGTTGATCAGGGCGTAGTCTTCGTGACCGATGCCAGACCCCTGATTAAACTTCTTCCCAGCCTATTCGGAGATCCTACGGATAAAAAATATATGGTTATATTCCAAAACGATAAAGAGCTTAGACCAACCGGAGGATTTATGACAGCCTATGCAATTTTCAGAATATCAGACGGTGTTATTCACGTTGACAGCGCGAATGACATTTATGCCCTTGATGCTCAAATATCGGGAAAGGAAAAAGCTCCCGCTCCAATTCTTAAATATCTTGCCAATGTTCCCGTGCTGAATTTAAGAGATTCCAATCTTTCTCCCGATTTTGTAACTTCAATGCAGAAATTCAATAGTCTTTATAAAAAAGCATCCGGTTATGTGCCGGTGGACGGAATTGTCGCTATAGATTCTAACGTTTTGGTGTCAACAATTAAAATATTGGATGATGAGATATATGCGGACGGTATTAAATTTACGAGCAAGAGCGACCCCCGCTGTGATTGCCCTCAAGTTATTTATGAGTTGGAAAGTCTTATTTCTACACCCAAGAGCGTGGATCTGAAAGTTACCACCCTTGCAGCAGTTCAATCTCAAAGAAAAGATATCATCGGATCTCTGCTGTATGCCATCATGGATAAGGCTCTTAAATCTTCGCCTAAATTGTACTGGGGAGCATTATTTCAGGACATGCTGACTCAAGTACAACAGAAGCATGTTTTATTTGATATTTACAACACTGATGCTCAAAGCGGAATAGAAGCGTTGGATGCTGCGGGCAGAATAAGACCGTTTGAGGGGGATTATCTGCATATTAATGAAGCTAATTTCGGAGGGGCAAAATCTAATATGTTCGTTACTGAAGCCGTAACTCAAAATTATAAAGTTGCAGGAGACAGATCAATAACTAAGGATATTACGATAAATTATAGAAATCCTCAACCTCCGTCGGATTGCAACTTGGAGCGCGGAAATCTTTGCATCAATGCCATTTTGAGGGATTGGATTAGGATTTACGTGCCTTTGGGGAGCAAATTAGTTGACAGTAAAGGATCTGAAGTAAAAATGATTTCTTATGATGAATTAGGTAAAACAGTTTTTGAAGGGTTTCTTACCGTCAGACCGCTTGGTTCAGCCATTTTTACGATTTCCTACACTTTGCCGTTTAAGGTGAACGGAGCTTTGCCTTTATTAATTCAAAAACAGCCCGGAACAAACGGAAATGACTATACAATTCAAGTTAACGGCAGTAAAGTAGACGAGTTTCCGCTTCTGACAGACAAAGAAACAAAAATCAACCTTTAATGAGAACATATAAAGTAGAGGGAATTGTTCTGAAGAGAAGAAATTTGGGTGAAGCGGACAGGATTTTGACTATCCTTAGTAAAGAGTCAGGTAAAATATCAGTGAAAGCCCCCGGCGTCAGACGTATTCCCAGCCGCAGATCTTCCCACGTGGAATTATTAAATCTTTCCCAATTTACTCTTTATGCAAGTTCAAAAAGTGCTCTTCCAATAGTTACGGAAGCCCAAACCCTTAAAGACTTTTCGGAAATTAAGAAAGATCTGCGCAAAATCGGATTGGCTTTATATGTTTGTGAATTAGTAAATGGTTTGTGCGCTGACAATCAGGAAAATATGAGAGTGTTTTTTCATTTGAAAGCTGTGTTGAATGATCTCTGTGAAACTTTAGATGCGCAAAGTTTAATCAAAAGTTTTGAAAAAAATCTTTTGACCGAATTAGGCTTCTGGTCGGAAGCCAAACTTTTGCAAACTCAAGATTCGCAAGGAATAATGGAAAAGTTATTAGAGAGAAAACTTAAGACTTTGCGCGTTTTGCCGCTTTTTGCCTAGTCACGACTTTTAAAATTAAGACTTCCATTGTTAGTAAAATTATTGAATAAAATCCAAGCACAATAGCAGTTGAAAGATTTACAGTTATAAATTTAAAAAAGAAAAACAAAATCATCAATGAAAATAAAACTGCCCCAATGATGGATGAGAAAATTGTCAGTTTTTTAAATTTCGGAAAAAAAAGAATTCCGACACCGTTTAAACTTATAATAATTCCCAAAACATAAAGTATGCAGTGATAAAGTTCAAAGCTTTCCGGCCAGGTTATTCCCAAAAAAGGTCCCATCATTTCTAAATAGTGCGGAAATCTGGCATACATAAAATAGGGTTGTGGAAAAAGGTGGGTCGGAGCGATAATAAGTGCTCCCAAAGCCAGCACGCAAAGATAAATAATTTTAATCCGCTCAATCATCTTGTCCTTTTGTTTCATAGCTTAGTTTAATAAATTAAGCTTAGAGAAGTCAATTGTTTCTTGTGTTATAATTTAAGAGATGGACGCAAACTTGATGGAGAAAATAATTGCTCTTTGCAAACGGCGGGGATTTATTTATCCGGGTAGTGAGATTTATGGCGGTTTGGCCAATACCTATGACTATGGTCCGGCCGGTGCGGAATTACTTCGTAACATCAGAAATCTGTGGTGGGATAATTTTGTCCACAAGCGCTCGGACATTGTCGGTCTGGATGCCAGCGTTATCTCTCACCAAGAAGTTTGGAAGGCCTCAGGGCATACTGCAGGATTTGCCGATGCGATGATCGACTGCAAAAACTGTAAATACAGAATGCGCGCGGACCATTTAATCGAAGATAAAATCAAGGAAAAGGTTGAGGGTAAAAGTTTAGAGGAATTAGATAAAATTATTAAGGATAACCCCAAAATTACTTGTCCGAATTGCGAAAAGCATGATTGGACCACGGTCCGTAAATTTAATTTATTATTTCCGGTCAATTTGGGAATTGTGGAAGGAGATCAATCTCTGGCATATCTTCGCGGAGAAACAGCGCAGGGAATGTTTATCAATTTTAAAAACGTGGTCGATTCTTCTCGGGTCAAATTACCTTTCGGAATTGCCCAGCTGGGAAAAAGCTTCAGAAATGAAATAACTCCGGGTAATTCAATCTTCAGAACGGTTGAGTTTGAGCAGGGAGAAATAGAATATTTTTTTGATCCGGAAGAATCTAATTGGGAAGAACTTTTTGCAGACTGGAAAAAAACAATGTGGGAATTTATAATTAAGACATTAAGTATCGACGAAAAAAATCTCCGCTGGAGAGAACATGATGATAAAGAAAGATCTTTTTACAGTAAGAAGACAGAAGATTTGGAATATAGATTTCCTTTTGGTTTTAAAGAACTCTGGGGAATTGCTTACAGAACGAATTATGATTTAATCCAGCATGGCAAATCTTCCAATAAAGACTTGTCTATCACGGATCCTCAAACCAACAAAAAAATTATTCCCCACGTCATCGAACCGGCGGTGGGAATTAACCGTATGCTTTTAATGATTCTTGCGGACTCCTATACTCAAGAAGAAGGACGTATAGTTTTGAAACTTAATCCGAAGCTTGCACCCTATAAAGCTGCAGTTTTTCCATTGTTGGCCAATAAGCCGGAATTAGTTGAGAAAGCCAAAAAAATCTATCACGATTTAAGGAAAAATTTTGTTACTGTTTTTGACGGACGGGGGAATATCGGCAAACGCTATTTTGCCCAAGATGAAATCGGTACACCCTTCTGTATTACCGTAGATTTTGAAACTCTGGAAAACGACACCGTGACAATCAGAGACAGAGACACCATGAAACAGGAGAGGGTAAAAATATTGGATCTTATAAATTTGATTTGCAAGAAAATCATTTAGTTTTCCATCTTGACAAATTATTTAATTCTAGTATTATTATATTAATTAATGAGTCCAGAAGTGCATGTGCCATTTGAGGCTTTAGCTGTTCGTTTCAACGGGAAATTTTATCCAACCGATAGGGGACATCTTGTTCATGATCTAGTACTTAACTATAGAATATTAAAACATGGTGAAGATCAAGGGGAACAATTTTCAATGAGTGAAGAGATGAAGCAAAATTGTCGAGAAAAACTTGAAAGTTTGTCTCGACAGCTTAAGTTGCCGGAAGACGTGAGGATTCGGGAAAAGATAATTCAAAAATATGACAAATATTTAACTAAAGTCGGCCTTCCATATAATGTTAATATTAAATAAATATGAAAAATAAAAATTTGATTATCGTCTTAATAGCAATCGCTATCTTGATTATTGGAGCGATGGCTTTCTTGGCCTTTAATAAGAAAGCAGCGGCGCCGGTTCAGGTGGAGCAGGTTCCTGTGGAGGAAAAAGTTTCTATAATTAAGCCGGAAGAGATTGGTTTAACTTTAACCGCGTCGGCAGATAATCATAAAGTAATTCTTGAGGTTGCAAAAATGGCCGGTATTACGAAATTAGATTATGAATTGGACTACACGAAAAAGGGAGATATTCCTGTTGGAGTTATTGGTCAACCAACAATAAAATCAGGACAGGTAGTCAAACAGGAGATCGTGCTTGGCACCTGTTCCGATGTCTGTCACTACGATGAGGATGTTACAGGCATAAAATTAACGTTAAAAATTACCAAAGCAAACGGTGCCGTTGCTCAAACAGAAAAAACCCTCGAACTAAGCCAGTAGCCCCCCTACACCTTGAGTTTTGATTTTCCGCATACACTACTTTGGTTATATTCCTATTGACATGTCTATAAAAGTGGCTCAAAATAACAATAAGTGGTCCAAAGTGGGAAAA
>Ga0182027_10000127_pt1 | contig 120042 bp, 104 predicted proteins | sample 712E1DmetaG_FD_121300 | JGI IMG/M metagenome (GOLD analysis project Ga0182027, IMG submission 121300) | Permafrost microbial communities from Stordalen Mire, Sweden - 712E1D metaG (Illumina Assembly) | ecosystem: Environmental > Terrestrial > Soil > Wetlands > Permafrost | place: Sweden...
AGTGTTACCATGCACGTCCCTCACGGTCCAGGTGACGGTGTTGGTGCCGACCGGGAAACTGGCGGGCGCGTTGTTGGCAACGGTAGTGGCGCCGCAGGCACCCGAGACGACCGGAGCGCCGAGGATGACGCTGGAGGCCGAGCATTGGCCCGGATCGACGTTGACGGTCCTGGTCGGCGGACAGGTGATCGCCGGTTTTTCAGCATCATTGATCTGCACGGAAAAACCGCAGCCCAATCCATTGCCATTCGTGCAGGTGACAGAGGTGGTGCCTACCGGGAAGAACGAGCCGGAAGACGGGGTGCAAGTCACGGCGCCGCACGACGTGGCAAACGACTGGGCGGAGAAGTTGACGACGGCTCCGCACTGCCCCGGATCATTTGTGGCGCTGATGTTCCCCGGGCAGGTGAGAGTGCAGCTTGATTGAATGGAAACGCAGGGAGAGAACTCCGAAGTGTTCTGGAACGGATCCGTGGCGGTCGCCGTGATCACCTCGTTTGCCGATACCGAGACCGGGAAAGTGACTTGGAACGGCGCCTGGCAGTTCACATCGGTGGTGACATTGGTGTTTCCAAGGAAGAATTCGCCTTCGCCGTAACCGCTGGGATTGCAGGCGGTGTTCACAAAGAACTCCACATGGTACACGGTGTTGCTAACGCTGTTGAGCGAGCCGGTGATCGTCACCGAGTTGACACCGGCGAAGGCGGAGACGAGCACGGGGAAATTCTGCAAATCATTCGGGCCCGTATCGGGATCGCACGCGTCGTTGGTCGTCACGCCGTCGCCTTCCAGGTCGATGCCCAGGCCGGTGTTGGAGAAAATCGCATTGCCCAGGATCGCGTTGCCGGTGGCGTTGAATCCGACGATCGTGACGCCGTTCGATCCGTTTCCGGCGATGAGGTTGCCGTCGCCAGGGGCAATCCCTCCAACCGTGTTGTTGAGCGCTTCGCCGCTGCCATCGCCGGGGACGCCGTAGATGAACACACCCGACAGACTGTTGCTCAGGAGCTGGTTTCCGGTGACATCGGTTCCGATGCGGTTTCCTTGGACGACATTGAGATCGGCGTTGATATTCTGGGCGCCGATGTCGATGCCGTTGGCATTTCCGGAGATCACGTTCAAGACTCCAGCGGCCGCGCCTCCGATGGTGTTGTTATTGGCCCCCACAAACACGCCGTCGCCGGCATTGCCAAGGACGTTCGTGCCCGTGGCGTCGGTGCCAATCAAATTACCCTGCACGTTGTTGTTGTCGCCGAAAAAATCAACCCCATCGAGACCGTTGTCCGAAATGACGTTGCCGGCGCCGGGACTGGTTCCGCCAATGGTGTTGGAGAATCCATTCACGGAGATGCCGTTGAACGTATTGCCCAGGGCTTTGGTGCCCGTGACATCGGTCCCGATGAAGTTTCCCTGAATCAAGCATCCGCTGATGCCGCTTGAAATCGAGATGCCGTCGACGCCATGGTCGGAAATGATGTTGCCGCAGATGACAACGTCATATCCGTTCACGGTCACGCCGGAACCGGCGTTGCCCATGGCGTTGGTGCCGGTCACGTCGGTCCCGATGAAATTGCCCTGCACGAATGTGCCATCGCCCCCTGGACCTTCCACGCCTGAAATGCTGATCCCGTTGCCGGTGTTGGCCGAGATGACGTTTCGCCCGCCGGCGACCAAGCCCCCGGTCAGGCAATCGGCTGCGCCCCGGACGGCCACGCCGTCTCCCGAATTGCCCAGGGAGTCGGCGCCGGACACATCGGTTCCGATGAAATTGCCCTGCACGACGGTGTTCGATGAGTCGCCGCCAAAGACCAGTACGCCATCCCTGGTGTTGCCGGAAATCAGATTGCGCGCGCCGGGTGACGTCCCGCCGATCTTATTGCAGCAGGCGCTGAAGATTGCTATTCCCTGGAATCCGTTGCCCAAACCCGCCGTGCCCGTCGGATCGGTGCCGATGAAATTGCCTTCGATCAAATTGCCGGAGCCTCTGATATCGATGCCGTAGAAGCTAAAACCGTTGATGACCAGCCCGCGCACCGTGTTGCTCCCGCTGTTGATGTCCAGGCCGCTGGAAAACCCGGCATTGGCCCCGTCCAACTCAATGAGAAGGACCGCATTGTCGCCGCTCGCGAGTGTGTTTGGGCTGGAGTTTGACTGCGTGTACCCATCGATGTTGACCGAGTTCGTGATCGTGGGCAGAGCGGAAAGCGGGGTGATCGTCTTGACCGCACTGTCGAAGGGCGTGATCGCGAACAGGATCGTCGTGCTCGGGCCGTTGGTGTTCGCGAAATCAATCGCGTCGCGCAGCGAGCCGGGGCCGGTGTCGTTGGTATTGGTCACGCTGATCGTGCCCGCCAACGCGCCCATTGTCAGCAGGCCGCAACCGGCCAGCCATCCACAATACCGGATCAGATGCTTCATTCTCATGGTTCGCCTCAAAACTTGAAAAGGGAAAGCAAAGGCGCTGCAAATAGAGGAGCCGCGGGGCAAGACAAGCCTTCCGGTGCGTCGGCAGTTTTCCCGACGAAATGACGACAGCGCTTTGGTGATTGTTCTCTGTTCACTTCTGCCCGCTCTCTCGCCAGTGCGGGGTGCCTTGTATACCAGACAACTTGTTCCGCGCAAGAACATTTTGCGGAACTGTTTGCGGCCCGAATTGATACACTACCCAAATAAAGCTCGACTCCGGATCTTCGTGGACATGACCGATGAACAGGTCGCCACCTTTCTCGATCTGATCGAATTACTTGAGGTGAAGGCCAACCAAATCGTCGTGAAAATGAACGAACCCGGCGATTCCATGTACTTCCTCTTGGAGGGCGACGTTCGAGTCAGCCAACTGATCGAGGAACGCGAAATCCTCATCGCCCATCTCGAAACCGGGATTTTCTTTGGCGAGATGTGCTTGTGCGACGACGTGCTGCGCTCGGCCGACGTGGTGGCGCGGGAACTGAACCTTGATCCCTCCGCGGCCGCTCATGTGGCCGAGGCGCTCCGCCGGCAACTGGTGGAACAGCGCGAAAAGGCGGTAACAGAGGGCAAAGCACGACGAACGCGTACCGGCAACCACCCGCATCCCGTGTGGTCAAGAAACTCATCTGCATCTGGTGTGCGCCGAATTGCCCGAAGTTGGGGAATGGTGACGGGAAACCGTGTAGCGTACTCAAGCGTTTCCAGACTGTGCGAGTGCGACTGGCCAGCTCGATGCCAGCACGGTCTAACGACGGAAGCAACACCGGTGGAGAGCAGGTCGACCAACACGGATTGCCCGGTGTTGCTCTCTCAGGCGGCTTGGCGGTGACCTCCGTCCTACAGACGCAGTCGGTGGAACTGATGCTGGCCGGGGACGGTGATGGGTTCGCCGCAGTACATGGCACCGGAACAGGCGACCGGGAAGTTGGAGGAGATTGATGCGCGGACGGATTCCGGAATCGCTGGCAGCAGTGGCGATGAAGGCGTTGAGCCTCCGGCGAGAAGACCGATACCAGAGCGTGCCAGAGTTGCAGAAGGATATCGAGGCGTACCAAGGGGGGTTCGCGACCGGAGCGGAGCAAGCGAGCGCATGGCTGCTGGTCAAGCGCCACAAAAAGGAATTTGCGCTGGCGGGAGTAGCGTTGGTGGAATTGCTAGGAACCGTCACCGGCTTCCTGGTGAAAGTGACCAAGAAAAAAACCGGGCGGCGGCGAACAAACGTGAGGCGGAGGCGGCACTTGAACAACGTAGGTGACACGCCCAGCAGTGTCGCAAAAATCACAACTACATGGAAAATGGGTTCACCGAACGATTACCATATTATTACTCATCATGTTCATGGAAAGAATGTTACATCAGTTCACATGCAGACCGCACCCACGAATTCTGCTGAGGAGGCAGATTTCTTGTTGACGTGATCATACCGTTCTGATAAATGGCCTTCATTATTAATGTCATTGCGTCGCATCAAACCCTAACCAAGGAGAAGCAAATATGATCGCAGTATACATGAAAAAAGTAGGAAGTGGCCGCGCAATAAAAACCTTGCTAGTCATAGCAGGGATTGCGCTAGCTTCTCATTTACAGGCCGGCGCGGCTACGATCGCTTCCGTGTCCATTGCAGCATCACCAACCAATGTCGTCGAGGGAACCTCTGTTTCAATAACAGCGAATTTCACGGATGACACTCCGACGAATGCCGCCAACTACACCGCCATTTTTCAGTGGGGCGATACTAGCATTACGACGAATACCGGCGGCACCGGTATTAGTATTGCCAATGGGACGAATATTACTGCCACTGCGGCGCATACCTACCAGTACGCAAGCAGTCCGACGGTGAATGTTTCGTTGGTTAATACGGACACTCTCGCTAATGCCAACAATAGCCTAGTTCTGGCTGTCGCGGATGCGCCGTTAACGCTTGTGTCAGGAGGTCCTTCATCCGGAACGGAGGGAGTATTCTCTAATCAAACGCTCCTGACGTTCTCTGACGGCAATACGGCTGCCACGACGAATGATTATATTGTCTCCTCTTATTCGTTTGGTGCTGCTGTTAGCAACATCACACCGGTGATCGTCGCTAATGGCGGAGGGCAGTTCAGCGTGCAGAGCGATTTTGCGTATTATGATGAAGGAACCAATACGATCCAGGTTACCGTTACCGATCAACATGGTGGCCAAGTCGTGTCCAATAGCACAACTATTATTGTGGGCGATGCGCCTCTGGCCATTGTCAGCACAAACAATCTTGTTTTTACGGAAGGTATCGTCTCAAATGCGACGTTGCTGACGTTTAACGATGGCAATGTATTGGTGAATCAAGACCCCAGTGATTTCACGGCCCTGATCGATTGGGGCGATGGTTCAGCCATCGATACCAACCCGGTTACCTATGTGACAAATAACACGCAATTCGCCGTGACTGGTTCGCATATGTATGCTGAAGAAAGCACAAACCTCGTTACGGTCACCGTTATTGACAAGGGCGGTTCGACGATTACGGTCAGTGGCGATCCCGCAGCCGTGGTAGACGCACTGCTGACGGTCGTATCGGTTGACTTGGCTACTCCCGTGAATGGCTATGAACCGCTTAGCGTCCAGTTCACCAATCTGATGGGCGCGGCTTTGATCACCTTTAGCGATGCAAATACGGTATCTTATCAACATCCCCCGTACCAGGAATATAAGGCCATCATCCAATGGGGAGATGGCACCTCTTCTATGGGCACTGTGGTACCTACCTCTCCGAACGTATATGCGGTGTACGGAGACCACATCTATAATTCCACTTGCACAAACTTCACTGTCACCGTGCAAGTCAATGATGTCGGCAGCGCTCTAGCTACCTCCTCCGTCGCGAAGACCTTCACGTTGTATGTTCAGGACGCGCAATTCACGTGGTACGGTCCTCTTTATATTCATTCGAAGAACAACGCAGTATTCAATGGTATTGTAGCGTCGTTTTCGTATTTGGATACGGCGTTGGGTGCAAGCGCATTCACAGGCACGATTGACTGGGGTGATAGTACACCGTACGATACCAATGCTACGTTTGTGGCGAATGGCAATGGTACCTATCTTGTATTGGGCTCTCATACCTATCAAACTGTGAATCAGCGATACAACCGCTATACGGTAACGGTTACGGTTAAGGATTCGAACGTATGTTCTTCCCCGGAGAGTAACTCCGAGTACCTGACGCATGTCTCGACCTTTACCGGGCTTGATGTTCAGATGAACCCGACCAATATGTATGTTGTGACGGGTGTCAGCTTCACCCTCCCGGTGGCGACCTTCACCGACCCCGCACTGCCGGCCGGTATGCTGTCGGATCTGACAGCAGTCATTATCTGGGATACCGATATCCCGAGTGAGGGCACCTCAGTTGGCGTTATCACGCAAAACCCGGATGGCTCGTATCTGGTTACAGGCACCCACACATACCAGGAAAATGGATCGCACTGTGTTAGCGTCAAGGTCATTGATGCTCTCGAAAACATGTCGGACAGTGGGGAGTGCAGCACGTTCATTTCTGCCGCCCCTGTTGTTAATCCGAACCTGGGCACAACGTATGTTACCACCGGTACCAGCTTCAACGATCAGGTGGCGACGATCAACGGCTCCGTTCTGCCAGCGGGCCTGTTAGTAAAGATCAGTTGGGGTGACTCGCCCAAAACGACCTCGGCTGGCGTTATCTCGTCAGGTGGGATTATTACAGGCAGCCACACCTACTATCTTGATGGCAACTATCGTGTTAGTGTAGCCATCTATGATGCTAGCGGAAATCTCCTAACCAATATGGTTGGTCATAGCATGTTCTATGCATCCGCTTCGGTCAGGGATGTGACGTCGAGCTTGGCGGTGGTCTTTGGCCAGACGACGATGAAGCAGTATAAGACCAGTGGATCTGGTGGTAAAGGGAAAGGACCATCCTTTACGACTTATTACATCCAGAAAGTGACGATTCTAAACATCAGCGGCGCGACGGTCACCGGCCCATTCGGGCTGGTCCTTAACACCGACGACCTGAAGAATCTTACTGGAATGATGGAAGATGGACGTCAGTATATTCCATTGAGTAAGTTTTCACTCAGGGCGAAACAAAAGATGACAGTGACGCTGATCTATCAACATATTCCGACCATCCAGCCGGTTAGTGTCTTGGCTGGTCCTGGCATGTAAAATAGATCATAGCTAGAAAACTCGTTGAGCGCCTTGGATGAACTCCAAGGCGCTCTTCTTTTAACCCGAAAAGCTACGCCTGAAAGAGGTCGTTCGGTTGTAACCGTTCGGTAAACCCATGCGGGTCCAAGTTAGCGTGATTCCCACCTGGCCGTTGAAGACGGGATTGGTGACGATCCACCTGTTGAACCACGCGTCGGAGGCCGCCAACTGGTACTGGGTGCCCAGGGGCAGGCGCCCGCCCAATCCCAGGCTGGTGGAGAGTTGTTTCGATTCCAGCGTATCCACTCCCAGTGATCTCGCCTGCTCGGGGTCGAGCGGGTTGTTGCTGTTCTGCTACGAGTTTTGGAGGCGCCACACCGGGTCGTACGCGGCTCCCTGTTCGTGCATGACGCCCCAGGCGCCGATCGGGAGATTGTAGAGCTCGACCCGGATATCCAGATTGTTGACCAGCGCCCGCTCAATACACTGCTGCAGCGTCAGCGATTCAACAAATGGACGAGGCTACTCGCCGCGCGCGGGAATTGCCAACCCGAACGCGAGGATCCAGGTCAAGGATATGAAAAGGGACCAAGAACTCTTCATGCAACGGCGATCATCATGTCGTAAACGTCCGCAATGTCAATGCGAAGTGACCACAGGAAGCCTACATTTCCGGTGGCGACGGGCCTCCCTGGGGCGGCGGTTGCTGAACCTGCATCACGTGGAACCGCCGTTCGAGCACAAGCAGATCATCACAGTAGAATTCGATGCTGTAGAGACCTGGATCCGGGAATTCCATCCCCACGAGGTTGAAATTCAGATCGACGACGGCGTTGATGTCTGGAAACTGGATCGGTCCGCTGATCTCGGTCAACACCTTGTCCGTTTCATCGTGAACGATGCGCAATTTCGCTACCGACTCCCCTTGCCCTTCGGTCAGCGAGACAAACACACACAACTGCGGATGGCGACAGGGGAATTGACTGGTGCCGATGGAGTTGAAGATGCTGATCAGGGATTTCTTGTTGGTGAGCTTGTCTTCCAGAATCTGATCGCAGATGACCATCGCCAGGCCGACCGGGGCGGGTTTGTCAGTGCTCATAATGCAACTCTATGTTGCCGGCGATTGTTGGACAAGCGGAAACCTCCGATGGGCGCAAGATGGCGCGGCGGCGACGGCGGTTCGTCCTCACCAGACGGGCTGGACGACTTTGGTGGCGACGGAGGTTGAACCGGTCTGTTTGGGAATCGCTTCGCTCATCGCTCAGTTGCCTTGCTCGCTTTTCCGACATTGACGACAGTTTGCGTTGGTGCCGCGCATCGTACAATACGGGCCTGAAAATGCAAACCAGACTCCGGCGCGCCTGCTTCTGAAAAGTGCCTGGAAGTTCAGATCCTTCGCCGGATCGTGATCGTCAGAAGCGTCGGTCTATTTCTCCATCTCAAACACTACGACATCATAGTCGGTGAGTGGGTCGAGCCTCGCCACAACGTACGAACCCTGCTGCTCGGTCGGCAGCCCGGCGCCGTCCGACGCGCGCCAGACACGATGAACACGCATGCCGGGATCGCAACGAAGACCGATGCGGATTCCATGGAGTGGGACCAATTCCGTAAACAGCCGCTCTCCGCCGGTGAGATTGATGCAATGGACGATGAATCTGCCTTCCGAACGCCGCAAGGACGTGTGCAACGTTGGCGGTCCGTCGATGCGCACCGGTGGCTCGGTGCCGCCAACCCATTGGACGGTGTCGCGGATGAGCACGGCCAGATCCGGGAACCGTGATTGCCAGAAGGATCGCCCGAGGGGAGTGGCAAAGTACGCTGTTCGGCCGGCGCCGGGATTCTGGTTGACGACCAGAATTGGGTCTTTCGGATCTTTGTCTTTCGGATAAGCCCAGCCTTCCGGAAAAACCTGGAACGGCGCGGCGCGATCGAGCACCACTTTGGCCAATCCTTGCGTTGTCACCGGACAAAACCGACCGCTGAGAGGCAAAAGGCCTGCCTCGCGTACGCCGGCGAGCACGGGATGATCGGAGCGTATCTTCATGTACGCCTGAACGGTGCCGCGCTGCTCGCCGATGGCCGGCCTGGGGTCGCCCTGAAACCGGATGCCCAGCAATTCCGCCAGCACCGGGTCGTTTCGTCGCTTGCCGTCCGCATCGAACCGACCGATCTCGTACGTGGCGACCAGTCCGCCGCCTGCCTTGACATACCGGGTCAGCGCCTCGGCGGATCCTTGCCCGAGACACGCCAGGTTCGGCAGCACCAGTGCGCGGTAGCGAGCGAGTGTCTGTGGCGTCAGCGTGCGGGTGGAAATGATGTCGAACGGTATGTGGGCACGGTCCAGGGATTCTTCGATCCCGCGGAACTCCTCCACGAGGCGGGTTTCGGCCTCGTCGTTCCCGTAAAACATCAGCGAATCATGGTCATAGACAAGCGCCACCTCGGCAGCGGATTCATCACCCTCGTAGAGGTCATGATGCTTGTGAATGAACCCATACAGCTCCTCCATGGCCACGAATCCGCGCTTGTCTTCGTGCACGGCCGGCGGACCGCCGGAGAGATTGACCATGGGCGTCCCGCCGTGCGCGGCGATTTGCGCCAGGTACACTTTCTGTTCCGCCGCAGGAACAGCGATCCGCCGCCACGGCCAGGCATAGAAGTACGACGCCACAACCCAGATGGGTTTGTGGCTGACGCTGGTCAAATGCCGGGCCGTCTCCGCCGGCCAGCGCAGGTACTGCCACTCGGCCGTGCCTTGCGGCTGTGCGTTCCTTGCCCGGGTCTGCACTTCCACCTGCACCGCATCCTGGATCTGCGTCAGACGCTCGATGTCCAGCGAACTGGTGACCGTCCACCCCGGATCGCCGAAGTCCGTCGAGTTGCCCATGACCGGCAAGCCCGGCCGGAGGGAGTGCACGATGTCCACCAGATGCTGGACGACCCGGGCCGTCTGCTCGGTGCGCCAACGGATAAAAACGCGCCAGTCCGGGCTGTTCCAGTCGCGAACGGTGGGAATGTTTTTTCCGGTCGCCTCGGTATAAGCCTTCCGGCACGCAGCGCAATAACAGGGTTCTTTGAGGAACCCGTAACTGGCGCCGCCGAACTTCATTCCGTCCACGTCATACCGCGACAGGATTTCGGCCACCATCGCCCGCGAGTACTCCTGCACGTAGCCGCCCATGATGCAACTGGCGTAGAGACCATCGGCCCGCTGGACCGGCTTGCCCTGGGCGTCAACCGCAGCCCACTCGGGATGCGCTTTGAACGCTGCCTCCGTCAGCATCCCCAAATCGAGCATGGGGACAGCCTTGATCCCGTGTCGGTGTGCCGCTTGAACGATCTCACCTGTTAGATCCCGTCCCGCGAGCCACGGGCTGACACGTTGGTACTCCAGCTTGGTCGGATAGGTGGTGACATATCCACCCGCGAAAAAACTGAAGTAATCCACGTGCAACCGGGAGAAATCTCTGGCCATCGCCTCGACGTCGAAGTCGCGGCAGTCGATGTCGCGAATGGTCATGTGGATGCCGCAGTTCCGACGCAGAATCCAGTCGTACCCCGGGCCGGAAGATTCCTCCAGGCGTGTGGGTGGCGATGTCGGTGTTTGAGCGGTAGCAGCAAGTGAGATCGCAAGAAAGAGAGTGGCAATGAGCAGTCGGCAGGATAACCGTTTCATAAGGGAAATCACTATCTGCCAATGACCATGGACAGTCAATACCACCGCGGCTTCCAGATGCCCATTCATTGAACCTGCGGAACATTTCGAGTTCTACGCGGGGACCATCGCTCCTCCATAACCCGAATCTTTACGATCCCGCTCGTAACGATCACGATTTCGATGAGATTTGTAGGGCAAGCGCCCCGCTTGCCGCCGTTAGCGGAGACCAGTGCGTACTTCTCCGGCAGATCCATCTGCGTGCCGCCGCCAACAAACGATGGCTCTTGCAAGCCTGTTCGCGGGGAGGCGTTCTCAGCAGCAATCCGCAAGACCGCGAGCAGGCTCGCGGCTACAATCCGGTGGCAGAGCCGAGATGCGTTCTGAGGAAGTTCGGATGGCGCTTTTCACATGGCGCATCCGCGTGCGATGAGCTAAAAGAGAACCGCTTCCTGGCGAGATGGTATGCACATGTCCTCAACCAGATTGTCACAGGCCCGATTCGCAGCTTTGCTGGCGATGGCGGCGAGTTTGTGTGGAACCACGCACGCTGAAACGAACTTTGGAGCGACGTTTACGAATTCGATCGGCATGGAATTTGTGCGAATCGTTCCCGGGACGTTCACGATGGGAGTGGGCGCCGAACCGAAGCCGGCCGACAATGGCAGTCTGGATTACGACGAGCAACCAGCCCACCCGGTCACGCTCACTTACCCGTTTTACATCCTCAAGAGCCGGCTGTCGCAGGCGGAATATCAGCAGTCCGAGGTGTCCGGCTCGGCCAGCGACATCAGTTGGAACAATGCGGCGGCGTTCTGCGCGTGGTTGAGCCGTCGGGAAGGACGGGCGTACCGGCTCCCAACCGAGGCGGAGTGGGATTACGTCCGTCAGAACCCGCAGGGTGTCGCCGACATGGGCGGTCGCGAATGGGTTCGAGATTGGCATGGAATCTTTCCAGCGGATCCAGTGCTTGATCCAATGGGGCCGGTGACGGGCATGACGAGGGTGGTTCGTGAGGGCGCCCGCCGCCTCAGCCTCCCGACGGATACGGCCGGTTCTCCCTGGGGGTTGCCCGCGACGGCTTTTCGTGTGGTCTTTGTGACCGATCCGCCCACCAATCCCTATGTCGGGCCACCGCCGTTCAGTCAGGCGGCAATCAAACAGAGCACCGCACCGGCGTTGCAGGGGCCGGACCCGAGAATCCCCTATTTCACTGTACGGTTTGCCTTGCCGATTCCGCCGGAGAACGACACGGGTCTCAACGGGCCGCTCACGGGACTGGATCCGTCCGTGATGGCGCATCAGCATTCGCCGGGATTTGAAATCCTGCCCAACGGCGACGTGCTGGCGATCTATTTTAGTGCCAAGGATTCGAGTGGTAACAGTGAGAACGACAACTCAACGCGGTTCGTCCAGGCGCGGCTGCGCTATGGCGCGGAGGAATGGGACCCACCGGAACTGTTTTGCGATTTCAAGCAGTTCAACGATCAGTCGGGTCTGTTGTGGACGGACGGCAACACGGTCCGTTTCTTCGGCGGCGGCCGCGAAGTTTTGCCGGGACTGCCGTTCAAGATGGGCGTCTCCACCAATAACGGCGCGACTTGGACGATCACGATGCCATATCTCGACGCGCCGGCGAGCAACTGCACGCCACAGCCGATTGTGAATGCTTTTCGGGGCGCGAATGGCGCGATGTATTTCGCCATGGATGGGGCGAAGGATGAAAGTTTCTTGTGGCGGAGCACCGACGACGGAATCCACTGGCACGACATGGGCGGACGAACCGGCGGACGTCACTCGACGATTGTGCCGCTGGACGATAAGGGCACCTTGCTTTCCATCGGCGGCAAGAACACCAGTGTCGGCGGCTGGTCGCCGAGGAACACTTCGACCGATTGGGGGACGAGCTGGAAGAAAGCAGTCGCCTCGCCGTTCCCGGCTCTGGGAGGGAATCAGCGGCCCTGTCTGATTCGTCTGGAGAACGGGCACCTCTGTTTCGTCAGCGATTCCTACAATCGAAAGTCCGGGAAATCTCCCGATGGCTGGACTTATGGGCAGGGATGTTTTGTGGCCATTTCGAAAGACAACGGAAACACATGGCGAATCAAGCGACTACCGGTCGAGTTGCCGCACGAGGCCGACCGCAAAAACGGAACCGTGGGCTACGCGACCGTACGCCAGGCGCCAAACGGTGTGATTCACGTGCTGGCGACCATGACGCAGCCGTGTCTGCACTACGAGTTCAACGAGGCCTGGGTATACTCAGATGCCGGCGACATCGCACCCGAGAACAGCGGCGGCGCGATCCGCTCCTATCGCGAGAATTACCCCAGCGGGGTGGCGAGGGCCGTGTGGAGCGCTCGAATCTGCCCCAACAAAAGATACCTGCTGTCCGGGACGGAGACGACCTATTACGAGAACGGACGCAAGGAACACGAAGTCACGTACGTCAGTGGACGCAAAACCGGTCAGGAGACATTCTGGGTGCCGGATGGAACGAAACTGTGGGGTTGGACGCATCATCCGGAAAGCAACACCAGCACGTGGATTCATTATTGGGATAACGGACGCAAACGGATCGAATCGACCTGGAACACCAAACCACAGGCCCGCGATCTCAACCGGAGTTTCTTTGGCCTCGTGGCGAACGGGCCGGCGTATCATTGGAGCCGTGACGGCAGTTCGTCCCGTGCTTACAGTTTCACGAACGGATGGTTGGCCGGCTCATTGCCTTTGCCAGTGCCTCAGCCTTGAGATGAGTGCCTGCTGGCGGAAACAGACGGCGAAGACCGAAACCCGTGCCATTGGATCACACCTGCGAGCTTCCATCAGGCTAACGGGTGAGTTATGACTGAGGAGGTGCAGACCCGATTTCTTTCGATGATCCTGTGGAGTATCGCCCTTTTCGCGTGGTGTTTTCCCCAATGGGAGGCGGTTGCGGAAGGTTTTCCGGTCTTGAAACCCGCTGCGTTCGCTCACCATGTCGAGCACTTCAATGCTATGGAGAACGAGAATTGGACCAACTTCATCTCCAATGCAGCCTCTTGGGATTGGCTCCGTGCCAACATCCCGTTTTTCGAGTGTCCCGACCGCGAGATCGAGGAGATGTATTATTTTCGGTGGTGGTCGTTTCGAAAACATCTTGAGCAGACGACCAATGGTTTCGTGTTTACGGAATTCCTGACGCCCGTTAAGCACGCGAGGATCGATAACACCATCAGTTGTGCTACCGGGCATCATCTGATGGAGGGACGCTGGCTTCGCAACCAGCGTTACCTCGACGACTACGCCCTGTTCTGGTTGCGCGGAAGCGCGGGATGCCCGCAACCGCACTTTCACAAGTTCAGCAGTTGGTTTGCCGCGGCTATCTACGACCGGTACCTGGTGAACCATGACCGCGAGTATGTGGTGAACGCGCTGGATGATTTGGTGGCCGATTACCGAAGCTGGGAAACAGAACGCCAACTGACAAACGGACTTTTCTGGCAATATGATGTGCGCGATGGGATGGAGGAATCCATCACCGGTTCGCGCACGAACAAGAACCTCCGTCCCACCGTCAATAGCTACATGTTCGGCAATGCGCGGGCCATTGCCGCCATCGCAGGACTCGCTGGCAAACCGGATCTTGCCCGGGAATACGAACGCAAGGCGACGGATCTGAGGCGACTCACCCAAACCGCGTTGTGGGATTCCTCCGCGAATTTCTTCAAGGTGCAGCTCGACAATGGCCGGTTATCGGATGCCCGCGAAGAGATTGGTTTCATTCCGTGGTATTTCGGGTTACCGGATGCCGGCCACGAAGCGGCGTGGGCGCAATTGATCGACCCGGCCGGTTTTCGTGCGTCTTACGGCATCACGACAGCGGAGCAACGTGCTCCGGGATTCCGCACGCACGGTTGCTGCCACTGCGAGTGGGATGGCGCGGTCTGGCCGTTTGCCACCTCGCAAACGCTGGTGGCGCTGGCGAACGTGCTGCGGGACTATCGGCAGTCGGTCGTGACCTCCCGGGATTACTTCGACGCGTTTCTGAGTTATGCCCGCAGCCAACGCCGCGACGGCAGGCCTTACGTTGGCGAGTATCTCGATGAAAAGACCGGGCAATGGCTCAAAGGCGACGAGCGCAGTCGTTACTACAATCATTCAACCTTTGGTGACCTGGTGATCACCGGGGTAGTCGGGTTGCGTCCTCGGCCGGATGACACCGTGGAGGTTGATCCGTTGCTGCCGAACGGCACCTGGGATTGGTTTTGTCTGGACGGGGTGAATTATCATGGCCGCAATCTGACCATTCTGTGGGACAGGCAGGGCACGCGTTACGGACACGGCAAAGGATTGAGCGTGCTCGCCGATGGGAAAATCATTGCTCGGGCGGCGAAACTCGGACGAATCACCGGTCGGCTTCCGTGACACTTTGGTGGAATCAGGGTCCGCTGGAAGGAGGCGCTTTTGCGTTGGCGGCTAACCGCTTGCGGCGGCGCCGAAATATCCGTCCCATGCCAGGTCCAGGACATCCTGGGTTAAACGGATGGGCTCACGACGGTATCGGCAAACCTCAATGGCGCGGTCGATCAGATCCCGGGGCTCGCAGGCCTTGGGAGTGCGCCGCTCCATACCGTAGCGTTTTTCCAGATGGGCCAGGATACTGGTATCAATGGCTAGCCCGCGGGCCCGGGCATGTCGGATGAAAATTTTGGCGTAGGTATCGGGTCCGGGCGCCATCACGTACATCCGGTACCCCATGCGACGCAAGAACGCTTCGTCGGCAAGATCCGATACGGTAAGGTTCGTCGCGAAAACAACCACCTGTTCGAACGGGATTTGGATTTTCTTGCCCGTGCTCAGCGTCAGATAATCCACCCGATTCTCCAGCGGGATGATCCAGCGATTGAGGAGTTCCGTAGCGGAACACCGCTGTCTCCCGAGGTCGTCCACCACCAGCACGCCGCCATTTGATTTGAGGTGAAATGGAGCTTCGTAAAAGCGCTGCGTTCCGGTGTAATTCAGTTCCATGCTCTCGACCGTCAACTCGCCACCGACCACCACCAGCGGCGGACGAATCTTGGTCCAACGGCGGTCGTACTCCTGATCCGGAGCCTTGACGGGTTGATGGGTGTGTTGGTCAAACAGGCGAATGATCTGTCCGTCCACCTCGATGGCGTGGGGGATCCAGAGGTTGCTTTCGATTGCATCCACCAGGGCGCGGGCCATCGCGGTCTTGCCGTTGCCGGAGGGACCGCTCAGGAAAAGACTCCGTCCCGAGCTTGCCACCAATCCCAGGGTCTGCTTCGCGGAATCGGACAGGATGAGGCTCCCCATCGCGCGCTCCATGGCATGACGCGTTGCCGGCAAACGCCCGTGGACCTGCTGCGTGAGCCGTTCGGTATACGCTTTGACCGACACGGGTGCTGGTCCGCAGTAGCTGTTCAAGTCCATGATCCGCCTTACTTCAATCCAGCCACGCTCCAGCATGCCGTAGCGGTGGTTGTGGAGTCCGACCACTCCTTTGGTTTCGATGAACTTGTCGCGGGCGAGCCGTTGCAGCAGAGTATCCGTCACCAGAATGCCCAGATGCATTCGCGTCGCCACGTCGGAGGTTGACGAATCCGGGTCCGAGGAGACTGCCTTCAGGGCCAGGTCGCAGAGAAATCCAAATGGCAAATCCAGTTCCTCAATCGTTTGGGGAAAGGGAGGCAGGAACCGATCGTCATCCCCAAGCTGCAACGAAGACATCGGATCCGTCGAAGTCTGTTTCGGCACGTACCTGACGACGTCTGGGTTTTGTTCCTTGCTTTCGGTTGAAATCATCGCGATTCCTGAGATTTTTAGCACTTTCCGGGCCAGTCACGAGTGGCTTCGGGGTACTCCAAGGCGGTTGGAGAACCCCCTGTCACAATCCCACGGCGCACTTGCTTCTGCAAACGCCTGTTCCTACACTGGCTCCATGAACGCGAAAACATTCGCCAGCATTTTCGTCAGCACCGCGACTCTGGCGGTCGTTTCCACTTCCGCCATTGCCCAACAGACTGTGCCTGAGAGCCTGAGTATCTTGGATGAGAAAGTCAGCCGCTTGCAGGCCAACGTCGAAGACGTCCAATTCCGCCAGCAACAAATGCAGAAGGACCTCGACAAGCTCAAGGCCGACGTGCAGGAGTTGCGCCGATCGGGCGGCGGAGTATCGGCAAGCGACCTCCAGACGCTTCAAGCGCGCATCGACGCTCTGGACGCAGCCCGTCAAAAGGACAAACAGGCGATCATCGATCAACTCGCCAAGGAACTCGCCTCCCTCAATATGCCAAGAAGTGGCGGCAAGACCGTCCCCGCGACAACGGGAGGTTCCCCAACGGCCGAAGGGAAAGAGCACGTTGTCACCAAGGGTGAAACCCTGACCACGATTGCCAAAGCCTACGGCGTGTCGGTCGATGATTTGAAGCAGGCCAACAACATTTCCAACCCAAACGAACTCAAGGTCGGACAGAAACTGGTCATTCCCAAGTGACCATCCTTACGGTTGCCATTCAATCCGTGTGTCTTTAGCCGCGCGGGCTTTTCGGGTGTTCTGCACAAAAATCCATCGTTTTGTCGTGGGTAGAGTAAAGGGGCACATGCAACTCTCTCGAGGGCGATGAACGAAGCGTTTGCAGAACAGATGCGACGGTTTTACGACCGCCATCGGCAGGAACTCTACACCTATTCGCTGGCGTTGACGCGCAACCGCGAGGCCGCGGAGGATGCGATCCATAACGCGTTCCAGCGGCTGCTGCAGCGCGGCTCCGCGCCGGACGATCTGCGACCATATGTATTCCGTTGCGTCCGCAACGCTGCGATCGACGACCTGCGCCAGCGTCAACGCCGAGATGAGAGTATCTTCGATCTCCATGGCAACAACGGTGGTGCGTCAGAGCCGGCGCTGCACGCCGAACTGGAACAGTTGCTCGCGCAACTTTCCGAAGACGAGCGGGAAACCATCGTGTTGAAGGTCTTCGACGTGATGACGTTCCAGGAGATTGCCGACCTGCGAAATGTGTCCATCAATACCGCGGCTTCGTGGTACCGCCGCGGTCTGGAAAAACTAAAAGCCCTTTGGATGGAGGAAGTGAAATGAACGAGAACGAAATCGAGCATCAGCTGCGGCAGGTGCCATTGGCACAACCTTCGGCGGGCCTGGATCAACGGATGCGGGGGCTGTTTCACGACGCAACGGCAGCGAGGCCGCGTCTGCTCGTGCGGCCCGTGCCGGTCTGGATGGTGGCGGCAGCGTGTCTCGGATGCGTGGTCGCAGGATTCGGAGCGCGTTCTTTGTTTGCCTCTCGTGAAAAAACCTCAAAGGTCGTCTACGTCTTGCCTGCCAGCGAGGCATTGACGCGTTTGTTGACGGGTCAGCCTTCGGTTACGGACAACGGACTCGACTTTTCGCATCCCAAGGTGCAGGTCATCACAAAACCACTGCAACCCCCTGATCAACTCTGAAAGGAATTCCCATGAACAACCGAATTCTGACAATCTGCCTGGCGTTGGTCCTTCAACCACTGCTGGCCCTGGCGCAACAAAGCGAACCGCAGCGTACGGTTTACGAGATTGAATCGATTATTCTCTCCTGCCCGACCGGCCAAGTCGATCTGGCTGCAAGCCAGATGGCGTCTGCTGTGCGGGAAAACAAATTCGATAAGTCATGCTTGCCAAAGGAAGCCGTCCTGCTAAGCACGCCTACCATCATGATCCTCGCGGATGAACCGGCCATAATTCTGGTCGGCCCCACAGAGCCAGTCCAGTACTTCGAAAAGAAAAGCGATGGGAGCTACCGGCTGCGCGAGATGCCGGATTCGGAAAGCGTGGGCATAAATCTCCGATACAACATATCGACCAAACCCGGCAACGGCTATGACGATGTCGAAGCTGAATTCACCATTAAGACAATCCGCGAACGCGTAAAAATCCCCGACGTGAATCTCGGTGTTGGCAAACCTGTGATTCTAAACAGCCGTCGTTCTCTTTCGCTGAGTCTCCCGATTGAGGCCTCTAGCCAATGGTGGGGATGGTATGCTGTCTCGGCATCCTCCCAGGACTCGACCAATGCCGTCCTGGATTTGTTCAGGATTCGACTCGGACAAAAACCGGACCCACGGTTGTTGCGGGAAATCCCAGCGCAACAATTAAATCGCGGCAACGGGCAGTAGTCCTGACTCAGTCTCTCGTGAACCGCCGTTCTCGACGCGATCCGTTGCCGTTCGTGGCGCCGTTGAGTTTCTCGGCGTCCACCTTCAGCCAGACGGTGTCTTCGCCGAGGATGGCCTCGAGTTCGCGCACCAGCGCTTCCGACGGTGTGACCGAGAAATTGTTGTGCGTCTCCATGAACACCAGTTTGCCGTCGCCGTACATGAAACAGAACAGCACCGGCACCGCGCCTTTGTGCGCCTGCAACACTTCCCGGACGCGATTCAGCACTGATTCCCCGGCCGTCTCCGCGGGTAAACGGATGTGGACGGCTTTGGTGAACCGTTTCGGGACTTCGTCAAGTGGGATGACCTGATCGGCGAAGACTTTCGGCTTGTCTTCGCGCAGATTCACCGTGCCGGAAACAAAAACCGCCGCATCCACCTTCAGATGCATTGAGCATCTCGCATAAGCGTCCGGGAACACCAACACTTCGACCGACCCATCCAGATCCTCCAGCGTCGCGATCGCCATGGGTTTGCCCTGTTTCGTCATCTTCGGCTGGAGCTTGCTGAGGATGCCGCCCATCCGCGCCGGTTGACCGTCCTGCAATTGCGCCAACCGGCCTGACGATCCCAGTTCGTAACGGTGCAAGATGTCCGCGTATTGGGTCAGCGGATGGCCTGTCACATAAAAACCCAGGAGCTCCTTTTCGAAGGCCAGCATTTCGCTTTGCGACCATTCGACCTCGGGCGGTCTGCCAGCCGATGGTTTGCGCACCTGGACCGGTTCGACGTCGAACAACGCCGCTTGTCCCCGCTCCCGGTCGTGCTGGAGGCTGCTGGCGCGGTTCAACTGGTGGTCGATCTCGCCATACAACCGGGCGCGCTTGGGATCCAGCGAATCGAACGCGCCGCATTTCACCAGGCTCTCCATCACCTTCCGGTTGACCGTGCGCAGGTCAATCCGTTCGCAAAATTCGCCGAACGATCGGAAGGGCCCGCCTGCCTGGCGCACGGCGATGATGTTTTCCACGGCGATCTCCCCGACGTTTTTCACGGCGGCGAGGCCGAAACGGACTTTCCTATCCGTTGCATTGGCCGCCGGCTCGGCGGCTGAGAGGACTGTAAACCGCACACCGCTTTCGTTCACGTCCGGCGCGAGCACCTCGATGCCCATCCGTTTGCATTCGTTGATAAAAAGCTGGATCTTATCGGTGTTCGCCAGTTCGTTGGACAACAACGCCGCCATGAACTCGACGGGATGATTGGCCTTCAGCCATGCGGTCTGGTAGGCAACGACCGCATAGGCGGCGCTGTGGGATTTGTTGAAGCCGTACCCGGCGAATTTGGCCAGCGTGTCGAAAATCCGTTCCGCCTTTGCGCGGGGGATTTTATTCCGCTCCTGGCAGCCTTTGATGAAAACGTCCCGCTGTTTTTCCATCTCTTCCGGCTTCTTCTTGCCCATCGCCCGGCGCAACAAGTCGGCTGCGCCAAGCGAGTAGCCGGCCAGCACATTGGTGGCCTGCATGACCTGTTCCTGGTAGACGAACACGCCGAACGTTTCTTTGAGGATCGGTTCCAGCAAGGGATGATCGTACTCCACCTTCGTCTTGCCATGCTTGCGGTTCACATAATCATCGAGCATGTTCATCGGCCCGGGGCGGAACAGCGCAATCAGCGCAATGATCACGTCGATCGAGTTCACCCCGATCCGCCGGCACAGATCGCGCATCCCCTGAGATTCCAGTTGGAACACGCCGATGGTGTTGGCCTTGTTCAGCAGGTCGAACGTCTTCGCATCCTCGAAGGGAATCTGGTTCATGTCGATGCGTTGGCCTGTCGTCTGCTCGATCAGATCGAGGGCGTCCTTGATCACCGTCAGCGTCTTGAGCCCGAGGAAATCCATCTTCAGCAACCCGAGATCGCCGAGGGGATTCATCGAGTACTGCGTGACGATTTCATTCGAGTTTGTGCCGGTGGTCAACGGCACGACCTTGGTCAGCGGCTCGGCGCCGATCACCACGCCCGCGGCGTGCGTGGAGGCATTCCGCGCCAGTCCTTCCAGAGTGAATCCGTAATCGATCACGCGTCGGACTGTTTCCTCGTTGTCGTAGGCGCCCTTGAGATCCGGGCTCATTTCCAGCGCCTTTTTCAGCGTCATCCCGAGGTCGGGTGGAATCATCTTGGCAACGCGGTCGCAGTCCGCATACGGCAGCCCCAGCACGCGGCCCACGTCGCGCACCACCATTTTCGCGCCCAGCGTACCGAACGTGATAATTTGGGCGACGTGATCGTTGCCGTACTTGCGGCGGACATAATCGATGACCTCGGGCCGCCGGTTGTAACAGAAATCCATGTCGATATCGGGCGGCGACACGCGTTCGGGGTTGAGGAACCGCTCGAACAGCAGGTTGTACCGCAAGGGATCAATGTCGGTGATGCGCAGGAGGTAGGCAGCCAGACTGCCCGCGGCGCTGCCACGTCCGGGACCGACGGGGATGCCCTGGCTCTTGGCGAAATGGACGAAGTCCCAGACGATCAGGAAATAACTGGCGAACCCGGTCTTCTCAATCACCTTCAATTCGTAGGCGAGCCTGTCGACAAGCGCCTTGTCATGTTCCGACTTCGGTTTCTGCGATTCGATGCCGTACCGTTCCTGCAAGCCCTGCTCGCAGAGCTGCCGCAGATACTGTTCGCGGGTCAGACCGTTGGGCGGATGATAGGCCGGGAATCGTAGTTTGCCAAATTCCAGCAGCAGATTGCACTTCTCCGCGACGGCCAGCGTGTTCTGGATCGCTTCCGGCACTTCCTTGAAGAGTTCGTGCATTTCCTCGGGAGTCTTGAGGAAAAACTGGTCGCTGCCGTACCGCATCCGCTTTTCGTCGGCCACCAACGACTGCGTTCCGAGACAGATCAGGCAATCGTGCGCTTCCCAATGGTCATGCTCGATATAATGCACGTCGTTGGTTGCCACCAGCGGCAGGTTGAACTCTTTCGCCCACTGGATCAGTGTGCGATTGACATTGCGCTGCTGCTCGATGCCATGGTTCTGCAGTTCGATGTAATAATCACCAGGCTCGAAGATGTGGCGGTATTCGTCGAGCGCATCTTTGGCCCGCTGGAGCTGATCATTGGCGATGTTGTTCGGTACTTCCCCTTTCAGGCAGGAAGTGAGCCCGATCAGGCCTTTCGAGTGTTGCGCCAGGATTTCCTTGTCGATGCGCGGCTTGTAATAAAACCCTTCCAGGTGCGCCGACGAGATGAGCTGGATGAGGTTCTTGTAGCCAACATCGTCCTTGGCGAGAAGAACCAGGTGATACGCCGCGTCTCGGGCATTGCCGGATTTCTTGTCAAGCCGGCTGCCCGGGGCGATGTAGGTCTCGCAGCCGATGATCGGTTTGATTCCCCGTTCCGAAGCCGCCTTGTAGAAATCGATCGCCCCGTACAGGTTGCCGTGATCGGTGATCGCCACAGCCGGCATCTTCGAAGCATGCGCTTTCTCGACCACGTCATCAATGCGGCACGCTCCATCGAGCAGGCTGTACTCGGTGTGCAGATGTAAATGGACGAAATCCGAATGCTTCATCGCGTTAACTCGCCGCCGCCACTTTAGAAGTAGTGACCGGGACAATCAAGACGTTTGCCGAGCACTGTCCGGATTTGAGCCAATGCGTTTGGGAGTCTTCTTGAACGACTCGCAAACTTACACTTGTGAACGGCTGCTAACGCGTGGCCGAGTCCCCTGATTCGTAAAAAAGGGTTACGCAAAGCAGTTATCGCCTCACTTCAAGTATGGCGTGAAGGCTTTGCCACCTGTGGGTAGATGAAGAATTCGATCATGAGTGATCGCAATCCCTTCTGATTTCTGTGTCTCAAGACGAGATTATTCCCGTCCCCCATGGGCGCGGAGCAGATCGGCGAGTTCGTCGCGGTGGTTCTTCACGGCGAGGCTCAGCGGCGTGTCTTTGTAGTCGTTGACCGCATTGACGTTGGCTCCGCTGGCCAGCAACTCTTCGACGACTTTCCTGTGGCCGTAGCGCACGGCCCAATGGAGCGGCGTTGATCCGTTTTTGCCTGGCGCTTCGAGATCGGCGCCGTTGCGAACCATGATCACGGTAACCGCGGCATGGCCCTGCTCGGCCGCCCAATGCAACGGCGTCGAGCCGAGCCGGTTCGCGTGGTTGATCTCGGCTCCGTTGGCAAGCAAGAGAGCAGCCGTCTCGTTCTGACCATGGGCCGCCGCCCAATGCAACGGGGTGGCGCTCTGCCGATCTTTCGTCTTCGCCAGGCCGGGGTCCTCTGCCAGCAAGGCCCGCACGCGCTTGATGTCACCCATTGCCGACGCAGCGAAGATGTCCACCAAGGCCCCCTGCCGCAAGAGCAGTTCCGCCATGTCACTCCGCTGGTGAAAAAGCGATACGTGTAACGGAGTCCAGCCAAACCCGCCCTTCTGGTTGATGTCCGCCCCATTCGCCAACAGCAGTTCGACCATCTCCTTGTGCCCGCGCATGGCGGCCTGGTGCAACGGGGAAGAACCTCCCAGCGCGCGGGCGTCTACGCGCGCCCCGTGCGCCAGCAGCAACGCTGCGATCTCTCGGTCGCCCATCTCCGCGGCCCAGTGCAGCGGCGTCCAGCCGAGACCGTCCTTTCCGTCGACGCTCTCGCCGACAGCCAGTAACGCCTTGACTTCTTTCCTATCGCCGCGTTCGACCGCGTCATGCAATCGTGTCATTGTGGTCGTTTTCGTCCCCGTGGCAAGCGGCGCGCTTGCCCTACAATTCTGACACAGAAGATCACTTTTAGATCATACCTTCAGCACAATCTTGCCAAAATTCTTTCGATCCGCCATGTTCGCGAAAGATAATTGCCTTCATCATTGCCTCCTCTTCTCAGTTTGTCATTCCGAGTCCCGTCATTCGTCGGGATCCCGCAGAATTGCGGGACCTGTCGAGGAATCTCTGCTGTTCCGGGGAGAGACCCTTCGACTGCGCTCAGGGTGACAGCCTGCCAACGGCTCAACGTATCAATAGCAGCCACACAACCATCAGCAACACCACCAGCGCCACGACCCACCACAACCATTCGCGTCCGCTTTTCCGTTTACCGCCGCCGAGTTCGCGGCGTTTCCAGTCCTCGTAGTTGAAGTCGTCTTCGTCAGGATCGACGATGCCCGTGCCATCGTAAACCGTCTGGTCGGACCAACCCGTTTTCTCATCCGACCCGCACTCGGGGCACGCCTTCGCCTTCACGGACACCTCCGTGCCACAATTTGGGCAAAGGAAAGTGTTGTTCTCGTCGGCGCTCATCCGGGTTCCACCCCGGGCACCTTAGAAGGAACCAGGTCGACAATCAAGTTTCTGGCACGTCTGTTCGCGTCAACGTGTCGTGGAAACTGCGTCCAGTTCAACTTCGAAGAGCAAGTCATCACGACAAATTGTGGCGGGCGTGGTGATGACCGGCCACGCGCGCAACTCTTGTTCGACCAACCAGGCATCGAATACCGGCGCGTCGTGCGGATGTTTCACATAGGCCGTGACCCGTGTTGCATCGGCAAAATCCATCCCGCGGGACGCCAGAATTGCCCGCACCACGTTCAGGGTCAGATCGACCTGGCCGCGAATGTCCCCCGGGTGTGCGCTGTGCCCGTCCTTGGTGATGCTGGCCGTGCCGGAGATCAGCAGCCGACGCAATCCGCCCGAGACCAATTCCACGGCCCGGGCAAACGCGCTGCCGTAGCTCCGCGGTGTTCCCTGCAACGGCGAAGGAATCTCCCGGACCGTGAAGGTGTTGTTCAACGCCTTCGCCGCCCACGCACCGGCCACCAACGCGGCACCGGCAGGATTGCGGGCGCCGATCCCCGTGCTGGCCGGTACCAGATGATCGAGCGCACGCCGCTGCTGAAAAAACTCGGTCCGCACCTTGTTGAACGGCCCATACCACGCCAGGATATCGTCCAGAAACAGCCATGTCCTCGCCAGATTCGCGAAGATCATCCCGGATTGGTGCAGCGCGCCTTCCAGATTCTCAAAGACCCGCTCAGCCTGGACAGGTCTCGGCTGCGTGAGGTCGTCGGGTCGAAGGTCGCCCAGCAACACATGGCGCGCATCACCGTCTGAGAACGTGCGTCCGACCACACGTCCTTTGACCTCGATGGACTCCACGGCTGCATCCGCTACGGCCATCGTATGAATCCCGGCCAGCGGCGAACCGCCCGCCCCTGCACCTTCCACCCACAGAATCGGCCAACAGACCGGCCCTATCGACTCCTGCAGGGCACGCCTGGTTTCCGGTTCCTCATTCAACGCGCCAAAGATTTCCTGTCGCACGATGACGGCCCGTTTTTCCCGCAGCACGTTGCCGAGCCGGGCCACCGTGGCCATCCGCGTTTCCGACGGCCGCGGTCGAACGGTAACATGAAACTCCCGATGTTCCGTCCCGCTCAGTTCGGTGACGGTGGCACCGGGATCGTGGTTGGTTTCCGGGATATCGCACCCGTTCAAGCGAGGAACGGCACCGGTTTCTGATTGTTGCTGGCTTCTGTGTGTTTTCACCTGGAAAATGCCGTCGCAGGAATTCTCTTGTCACTTATTGTTTAACGATTTCGAAGGGGATGGCCGGCAACGTGCCCTGCGATGCACGCCGTTGATTCAACGGCGCCTTTCCCGCTGCCGGAGCCGGCGGTGTATTTGTCGCCACAACAGAGACAATCAGGTTGCCCTTCAGCCCCGGTTTTGCTTTTGTGGCATCACTGGCGAACACAATCTCCACGCCATTTGTCGACGGCGATACTTTCTGGATGGCGATTCCCTCCGGCGGTTCGTTCAACTCGAACTGGACCCGGTCCATGAACGCGCTACCGGGTGTGGCAATTCGGACCCGGGCCATTCCACCGGCAGGGATTCTGACGGGGGTGGTATCGAGGAGTTTTACAGGAGTCCCGGCCATGAAGCGTCCCGACACGGCGACCTCGAATTCTTTTGCAGGAACAAGATGACGGTAGGCGAAAGCCTGCATCATGTCGTCGGCCGGCACGCCCGGACGGACGACCTCTCGGCCCTGGATCGTCGCGCGGCCTTCCAGGCTCAAGCGGAGCGGTTCCTTCAGGGGCATGGTCGGGGCCGTCAGGGTGAGCCGCACCTTGTCCTGATTCGCCGGAATTCTTCCGCCGCTCAACAGGAATCCCGGCGGCGCGTTCCTCAAGACCAGCGCGATCTCACTGGAAAACCCATCCTTCCTCAGAGCATACACGGTGAACGGAACGGACATGCCGCCGCGGACGTTGATGCTGGAGGGCACGACCCGCAACTCGAAATCAGGTCGAGGCGGGCTGATGCGCAAGCGGTAGGCATACTCCGGGCCGCCCTGGTGTTGCGTGTCGCCCAGATAAAGATAATACGTCCCGTTGGTGGGCAGGGTGGCGCGTAGATACGAATCTGCATAATGCGTGTCCAATCCGGCACCTTTGTCCTCATGATCGTCATTGACCGCCAACGGTTTGCCGGTGGCGTCGGCCAGTTTGAGAACGGAGTCCAGCGGCGAGTCCAGCCGGCGCGCATAGACTTCCGCAACAATCTCGTCGCGGGCGCGACCTTCGAAACGGAACACATCCCAGTCACCGGGTGGATCGATGCGCCCGTTGACGATGATGGGCAGCGTGACCGGTTGAGCGATTTCCTGGGTGTTGTTCGGTTCTTGTTCCAGGCATTCCGGCAAGGCGTCCACGGCGTAGGGGAGGTGATTGGAAACCCGTTCCTTGCTACGCACGGAAATCGGATAGACACCCGCCGCATTGTTGGTCAGTGGCAAGGTGGTCACCGGAAGATTCCAGCCGGTCAACTCGACGACGGTTTGGGTGCCGAACCGTCCGCCCAACGGGAAGAGGCTCGTCACGAATGGCAGTTCGCCCACGGCGATGCGATAGACGAAATCCTCTCGACCTCGATAGATGGAATCCCGGATTTGGATGATGTACTCACCGTCGGCAGGGACCTCGCAAAAAAGAACGGGGTCGGGATGGAAGCGATAGTGGTCAGCATACTCCAGTTCATTTCCGTTCGCATCGCAAATCGACAACGCAGCCTGGAACCAGCCGGGAACGGCATCGGCAAGATACGGAATCAATTCTCGCGCGCTGGCGGCGACGACCAACCGCTGGCCCTTGCGCGCCTCGAACCGATATCGGTCGACGCCACCGGGCAAGATCTGGCCATTCACGATCGCCGGTAGGGTGATGTTCATCTCCGTGGGCGAGGTGGTTTGCGGCTCCCTGCTGTTTCCAGAATTCCTGCCGCGCGCAGGCTCGTTACTGCTTGTCGGTTCCTTCTTTCGGAATTCCGGCAGTTGGCCCACGCAAAACACGAGTGGGTTCGACAAGCCCAATTGCGTTCGCAGTCTCAGCTCCCGTTCGCCCGGCTCCGCGTTCGGAGCCATCGTGATTTGGAGCGTGACGATTTCGGCAAGCACAGGATTGGCCTGCTTTCTTTGCCAGGCGGCGAGTTTCTGCCTGATTTCGGCAATCATCTTCTGGTCTGCGGCCGTCCATACAACGTTTGTCGAACTCGGCGCTCCGGCCTGTCCGTCGTTTTTCCGGCTGTTCTGGGCAGCCGTCCGCTTGTCCTGCAACTCCTTCAGTTTTTCTCTCAGATCGTTGATCTCTTTTTGTGCCAGTGGTTTGGTGTACTCGACGACTGCTGCCTGGACACCGGTGCCGGAGACGTACGCATTGGTGACGCCGTTTAGAAACTGTCCGCCGATCGTGACCTGAAAAGTGGTACCCTGCCGGCCGCCCGCGGGATAGGCGTATCCAACACGGGGATTGTTTTGCGCGTACGTGGTCGGCGAGATCACGAGAAAAATCGCTAGCCCCGGAATGAAAACCCATTGGAATAGGCGCATAAAGCACGTCATCACTTACATGATTTCTCTCAGACGCCCGCCCATGCTCACGCCATCCGCGGCGGATGGCACCACGCGGGCGTCCACACCCTGGGAATTGGGTAGCTTCCCGTCGGGATCGATGCCGAGCAGTTCGTACAGGCTGGCGATGAGGTCCACCGGGTACACGGGCCGCTCCTTCACTTCTTCCCCTTTCGCATCCGATGCGCCCACAACATGGCCGCCTTTGAATCCTCCGCCGGCAACCACGGCGGAGAAGACCTTTCCATAATGCCCGCGTCCGCCACTCCAGGGCGGTTCCCACTGGACCCGTGGCGTTCTCCCGAATTCGCCGCTCCACCAGATAATCGTGCTGTCCAGCAGGCCGCGGTCGGACAGATCCTGCAGCAGCGTGGCCATGCCCTTGTCCATTTGCGGCAACTGTCGGCGCATGGCCTGGAAATTCTGTTTGTGCGTGTCCCAGCCTTTGTAGTTGATGGTGACGTACGGGACGCCGTGCTCGACCAACCGCCGCGCCATCAGGCAGGATTGTCCAAACGTGTTGCGGCCGTAGCGATCTCTCAACGCGTCCTTCTCCTGCGAGAGATCGAACACCTTGCCGGCGTCCCCGAGAATCAGTTCATACGCCTGTTGTTCGCACTGTGCGGAGGCGGCCAACTGTGCATTGCCCGGCAGACTGCGCCCGAGCGTGTCCAACTTGTGAAGAAACTCGCGACGGTCCTGCTGCCGGTTTTCCGAAATACCCTCGGCGATCACGCCTTCGACAAGAAACCGGTTCTGCCCCGGATCACCGCCGGTGGCAAAAGGCGCATAGCGCGATCCCAAAAACCCCGCCTCCGAAAACCGCCCCTGTAGCTCGGTCAAAACAATGTACGGTGGAATCAGACCGCGATAACCGGCGTCGTAGCCCTTGAACAGCGAGACCACGGCGCCTACAGACGGATACACCAACCGGTTTCCGGGCATTCGCCCGGTCTGAACAATGTAGGCCGCCGTTTCATGGGCGTTCACGCCGTGAGTCATGCTGCGGATGATGGAATATTTGTCGGCCTGTTTCGCCAACAACGGAAGCAGTTCGCTGATCCTGATCCCGTTGACATTGGTGGCGATCGGGCTCTTCAGCGGTCCGCAATAGTCATACCCGGCTTCCGGCTTCGGATCGAACGTGTCCAGATGCGACGGGCCGCCCCACATCCAGATCTGGATGACCGCTTTGGCCCTGGGGTTGACCCTGGCTGGTTGCGCCGCGGCCAACGCTCGAAAACTCAGCCTGTCGGCAAAAAGGAGTCCGGCCAGGCCAAACAGGCCCAGCCGCACCGCTTCACGCCTGGAGATCAGCCTCCCGCCCGTGCCCGCCGTATCCGGACCCTGTGGTTTGCCATTCGATTTGTGCTCCGTTCTCATGCTGTGGCTTGGTTCTTCGACATCGTCTCAATGCCGGTAGAGAAACTCCGTGCTGTTGATCAGGGCCCACGTGAGATCCACGAAGGCTTCACGCCGCGCGACCTTGCCCGATCCGGAATACTCCATCACAATCTTCAGCTCCTCGTCTGTCGGGAACCGCGAGAGAATCGTCAGGTAAAGACCGGTGATGACTTCCTGGGGGTTGTTGTTGGTGCGCATCAGGGACTGCAGCTTCTGGCTCTGTTCGATCTTGCGCTGGATATGGCTTGAATTCAGAAAGTGCAGCCGTTGGTTGGCTGTGGGGCGATTGTTGCGCTCCGATTCCAAGCCGGTGTCGCGCGGCGGACGTCCGAACATTTCGAGGAAGGAGCTGGTGATGCTGCCATCCGGCAGCGCGATCGAGCGCTGGTCTTCGGGTAGGAAGGTGAACGGTTCCGGAATGGCGCTGGAATATTTCTCCGTCGTCCCGGTGATCTGGTTCATGGCGTCAATCAGCACCTCCGCATCCAGCCGGCGCAACGCATACTGCGCGAAATTCACTTCGCCTGCGGCATGGTTGGTTCTCGGAATGGAGGAGAGCTGGTAGGTTTGTGAGTTCAGAATCAACCGGTAGAGGCGCTTCAGGTCGTAGTGCGACGCGATCACCTGCCGCTCCAACAACGCCAGCAACCCGGGATTACCCGGCGGATTGTCAGGCCGATTGTCGTCCGCCTCCTGAACAATGCCGCGCCCCAGCAGCCACGACCAGACACGGTTCGCGATGTTGCGCGCGAACCAGTGATTCTTCGGACTCACCAGCCAATCGGCAAACAGCTCCCGCGGATCGCGGTCCGGCGAGAATCTGACCGTGGTTCCATCCGGAAAGACGGCCGATTGCGCCACGATCCCTTCCGCATTGGTCTTGGCAGGATCGAAGAACACAATTTCTTCCTTCCATTCCGCCGTGTACTTGTAGCCGACCTGGGAGAAAAAGGCCGCCATGCCCGACCACCGGTCCTTCGGCCACTTCTCGGCCCGTTCGCCCATGAACGTCAACGCCACAGCCTGTGCGAGGGTCTGCGAATCCTTGCTCTGTACGGCGCGGTAGAAGTTGACCGGGGGTACTCGGAAATTGCTGCCGCTCGCGGTGAGCAGTTCGCGGACGAACCGGTCATACGGCGCGTTCTCCTTGATGGCAGTCCGAATCCAGCGATGATACGCCTGCGCCGCGTTCGGCCACAGATTGATGGGAAACTCGGCCTTGACCCGCAGCAGGTCGCACCACTTCATGGCCCAGTAATCCGCAAACTCCTCCCGCTCCAGCAGCCGGTCGATCAAGGCCCCGCGTTTCTTCGGGTTCGGGTCCTGCAGGAACTCTCTCGCCTCCTGCGCGGTGGGCAACGTCCCGATGACGTCCAAATAAACGCGTCGGACGAACACAGCATCGGAGCAGACATTGGCCGTTGGAATGCCCAACCGCTGCAGCCGGCCGAAAACCAGTTGGTCGATCTGGTTTTGGGGCGCCAGAGCGGCCTGGCTTTCAAACGGGTTCGGTGTCGCGCTGGGTGCTGCGGTAGCACCCAGGGCCGCCAGCAACACAACGACCGAAATTAATGATGTTTTCACCCTGTTTTCCCGGGTTGCCTTGGCAACCGAACGGACGATCGCATCTTCTGGTTCCATCTATCAAACACTTCGCAGAGAAGGAAGTTGCGGTTGAGACACCATTGTTCCGACCAGCACATCCGCACGCCATCCGGACAAACAAAGTCGCCGGCCCTCCATTTGTCACCCTGAGCACAGCGAAGGGTCTCTATTGTTGCGACCGAGATTTGCCGTCGTGCGACAGACGGCCCGCAGCGGTTTCGCTCTGCTCAGAATGACAGCTTACGAAGAAGATCAGCCACCTTTCGTTTCACCGCTTCATCCATCTTGATCGGTGGCGGCCAGGTGCGCGTGTTGGCTTCACCGCTGATTTTGTGCGTGGCGTCGATACCGATCTTGCTGCCGAGACCGAGCACGGGCGCGGCGTGGTCGAGTACGTCTGCTGGACCTTTGGTAAACAGGATGTCTCGCTCGGGGTCGATGTTGGCGCACAGCCGGAATAACACTTCGCTCGTGTTCTGGACGTTCACATCGGCGTCCACCACCACGATGATCTTGGTGAACATCATCTGCCCCATGCCCCACAACCCGTGCATCACCTTCATGGCATGATACGGAAATTGCTTTTTGATGGAGACGAAAACGAGATTGTGGAACACGCCTTCGGCAGGCAGCGCCATGTCCACGATCTCGGGAAAGTTCATCTGGAACACGGGCAGAAAGATCCGCACGCTGGCGGCGCCGATGTAAAAATCTTCCATTGGCGGCACGCCGACGATCGTGCCCGGATAAATCGCGTCGCGCCGATGGGTGATCCGTTCCACGTGAAACTTCGGATACGGTTCCGGCAACGAATAATACCCCGTGTGATCGCCGAACATCCCTTCCATCTCCGGCTTCTCTTCCGGGTCCACGGATCCTTCCAACACAAAATCGCAGTCGGCGGGCACTTCCAAATCGTTGGTCTGGCATTTCACCATCGGCACCGATTTCTTTCGCAGGAAACCCGCGAACATCATTTCGTCGATGCCGTCGGGCAAGGGCGCCGTGGAAGCGAACGCGTACACGGGATCGCCGCCGAGTGCCACCGCAACGGGCATCCGCCGTTTCAATTCGACGTACCGCCGCCAGTGGCGAGCGCCGGTCTTCTGGAGTTGCCAGTGCAGGAAGGTGGTGCGCCCGTCGATCACCTGCATCCGGTAACAACCGACGTTGCGCGTACCCGTGTCGGGATCGCGGGTGATCACCAGCGGCAAGGTGATGAACCGTCCCGCATCCTGTGGCCAGCATTTCTGGATTGGCAGGGCGGACAGGTCGATGTCGTCACGCTCCACGCTCCACGCTCCACGCTCCACGACCTTCGGTTTCGCATGCCGCAACTCCAGCGCCGTGCCGAGGAGCGAAATGGCTTCCTTGATCGAGGTCGGCGGTTTGGCTTTGAGCAAACCTTCCAACTCGCGGGCAATGTCTTCGACATCGCTAACACCGAGCGCCATCGCCATCCGTTTCGGCGATCCGTACGCATTGATGAGCAGCGGGAAGTTCGACCCCTTGCACTTTTCGAACAGCAGCGCCTTGCCGCCGCCGGGCGATTTCATCTCGCGGTCGGCGACCTCGGTGATTTCGAGAACGGGATCGACTTCGACCGGAATACGTTTCAGTTCGCCCGCTGCCTCCAGCTTTGCCACAAAGTCGCGCAACGATTCGTAGGCCATGGAAGTATTTGATAACACAGCCGCCCCTGTTTGTCATTCCGAGCCTTGTCCTGAGCGAAATCGAAGGATTGTCGGACAATCTCCGCCGGTTATCCTGGTATGCGGGACGTATAGTTCGTCCGATCGCAGATATTGGCCTCTTGAAACGCGCGCTGCCGTTCGGCGCACTTGTTGCAGCGGCCACAGGGGCGGTCGCGCTTAGGGGCGATGCAGGAGAAGGTCAAGTGCAACGGCAATCCGAGTTTTGTCCCGCGGCGAATGACCTGTTCTTTTGTGAGCTTGCGGAACGGGGCGATGATCTTCAATGGGAAGTTCAGTGCGCTGCCGGCTGCTTCGGCAAACTCGCGGAAGAACCTGGGGATGGCGTCGGGAAACGGGTTGTGGCCCAGCGAGCCGATTGCGATCGTGCCGATCTTGTGTCGCGCGCAGAAGACAGCGGCTTTTGACAAGAGGAGCAAGTTGCGGCCGGGAAGATAGACCGCTTCATCAGCAGTGGCGGCATCCGGCACTTTGCGGCCCGTGATGCTCCAATGGTTCCCGTAGAGGTCGCGGACGGGAAGGGAGAGGACGGCCAGAGGCCGAAGGGATGAAGGATGAGGGATGAAGGATGAAGATTGAGATGCGGCACGGAGAAAGCGGCGGAGGTGGCGGAGTTCGGTTTCTTCCCAGACGAGGCCGTGGCGGATGAACACCGGGTAAACCTTGCGGTAACGGCGCGCCAACCCGGCCAGCATCACGCAACTGTCGAGGCCGCCGCTGACCAGGGCACAGACGGAAACACCTGAACGTTCAGCATTCAACATTCAAAGTGATTGTAGGGCTCCGAAGGCTTTCGGAGCCGTCGTTTCCGCGCCGCCAGCCGGAGCGGTTGGCCTACAAGGAACCTCCGGCCGGTCCCCCCGGCAAGCTTCTCGGGGCTCCCCCAGTCATTTCTTGTTTTGACGGATCTCTTCCTTTTTCTCTTCCAACTTGGCGCGGAGCTTCGCGATTTCGGCGCGCAGGATCTCTTCCAGTTTCTCAGCGTCTTCGGGTTTGTCCGCGGCCCGCGCCCGGGCGATCTTCGGTTTCAACTCCAGTTCGCACTCGGCAATCTTGGCAGTGTAAACGCGGTCGAGCTCGGCAAGCGCCTTCTTTTGTTTGTCGGTGAGTTTTGCGGTCGACTTGCCGCCGGTTCGTTCCAACGCGAGTTCCCAGGAGGATTTGAGTGCCATGGTGGGGTGATCCGTGACTAGGTTAACTTGACCTTGATGTCGTTACCTTCAACGACGCAGTCGAATCTGTCCACCTTGGCCGTTGGAATGACGGGGGATTGTCCCGTGCAGACGTCGAATCGCCAGCCATGCCATGGGCAGGTCACCACGGTGCCATCGAGGGCGCCTTCCCCCAAGGGTCCGCCCCGGTGCGGGCAAACGTTGTCGACGCAATAGAATTTGCCTTGCACGTTAAACAGCGCCAGCTCGCGCTCGCCAACCGCAACCGTTTTGCCTTCCCCGGGTTGCAGATCACCAGTTTCCGCCACTTTTACTAGATCGCTCATAGGTTTGTGTTCTCCTCGCGAAGCACCTATCCTTTTGGCATGGATTCGAGTCGCTTTCAAGAAGCGATTGTCCGTTTCGATGCGGCCAATGCCGACGACCCGCGCCGGCAGGAGTTGCCCTACGCGCAGGATCTCAGCGCGTGGGTCGAACGGCTGTCGCCGGACGCCTCCGAGCCTTTGCGGCTCGCGGCGCGAGCGCAGCATCTGTGTCGGTGGCTAATCCCGCGCGAGTCTTATCCCGAAGGACGAATTGGTTATCTGAAGTGGCGCGAGGATTTGAAGCAGTTCCATGCCGAGAAGGCGGGCGATATCCTGCGCGAGGTCGGCTACGACGACGGGACTGTGGCCCGCGTCCAGGAACTGATCCGCAAACGGGATTTCCCGCGCGATCCCGAAGGACGCGTCCTGGAGGATGCCTTGTGTCTCGTCTTTTTGGAGACCCAGTTTGCCGAGACGACGGCCAAGACGGGCGAGGAAAAGATGATCGGCATTCTGCAAAAGACCTGGAAAAAGATGACGCCCCAGGCGCGCGAGGTCGCTCTCACCCTGCCGATGAGCGTCGGGTGCCGCGTGTTGGTGGAGAAAGCGCTGGCAGGAGTGTCGTTGTAGAATGGGAATTCACGTCGCGAGATTGCGCCGGGGCGCGCCGGTAGTTTATGTTGGTTGGGATCGAACAAGAAGGGTCGCTGGTGACAATGCAGTTGGACAACACGGATAAGAAGCTCCTCAACGTTCTTCAGACCGAGGTACCCCTGGTGGCCCGACCGTTTGAGGCGCTCGGCGAAAAGATCGGCGGATTGAGTGAGACCGCGGTGATGAATCGTGTGCGCTCGCTCAAGGAGGCGCGTGTGATCCGCCAGATCAGCGCGATTTTCGACACAAAATCACTCGGCTACCAGTCGTCGTTGGTCGCGGTCCGCTGCGATCCGTCGCGCGAAGACGAAGCGGCGGCGGTCATCAGCGGTCATCCCGGCGTCTCGCACAACTACAAGCGCGATCACCTGTTTAACCTCTGGTACACGATTGCCGTCGCGCCGACCTCGAAGCTCGGACTGGAGAAGACCGTGCAGGCCCTCCATGAGCAAAGCAGCGCGATCAGCACGCGGCTGATGCCGACTCTGCACCTGTTCAAGATCGGTGTCGAACTCGACGTGGAAGGGACGGGCAAGGCCGGCGACAAGAAGGCGGCGGCCTATACGCACCAACGGCGGAAAGCAGGCGACGCGGCGCTGACGGAGTTGGAGATCCGGTTCGTACGCGAAATGCAGAAGGACCTGCCCGTTGAGCCTGAGCCGTTCGTAGCCGTTGCTTCGCGGCTCGGGGTCGGGCTTGAAGAATTGCGGCGGATGGCCTCCGAAATGATCGAGAACGGGCGGATGCGGCGATTCAGCGCGGTGCTGCGCCATCGCGAGGTCGGGTTCAGCGCCAACGGCATGGGCATTTGGGCCGTGCCCGGCAGCGACGAGGATGTGCTGCGCGTCGGGGAACAGATGGCGGCGTTTCGCGCCGTCACCCATTGTTATCGTCGTCCGACCTATCCCGACTGGCCGTACAACATTTTCACCATGATCCACGCTCGCACCCGTGAGGAATGCGATGCCGTCGTGGATGAGATCGCCCATGAAACAGGGATGGCCGATCACGATGTGCTCTATTCGACCCGGGAATACAAAAAGGTCCGCGTGAAGTATTTCACCGAAACCGAAGCCGAATGGGAGGCGAAGTTCGCATCGTGACGCAGGCAACCATTCCGATTTCGACAACCGACCCGATCAACGCGAAGATTCTCGCCATTTCGGAGGATCGTCTTCAAGGATTCCAGCGCGATCCGTTCGGTGAAATGGCGCGTCAAACCGGCGTTGAACTGCAGGTGGTGGTCGAACGGATCCAGGCGATGCTGCGGGCCGGCACGATCCGTCGGGTGCGTCAGACGCTGTTGGCGACCAATCTGGCCCAGGGCGCGCTCGTGGCGTGGCAGGTGCCGGAGGAAAAACTTTCTGCGGCGTTCGATACCATGTTTCAGAGCGACCCGTTCAGCGGTCACGTCGTGATCCGCACCACCGATGTCGCCACCGCTGCGGCGAAATATCGGCTCTGGACGACGGTGAAAGTGCCGCAGGGTTTCTCGATGACGAAACACTGCGGATTCCTGGCGAGCCTGACGGGCGCGGAGAAATTCATCCTATTGCCGGCAAAAAAACTGTTTGCGCTCGGAGTCGGCCACGTACGCCGGCGCGGACTGGAACCGGGCAGCCGCGCGGACGCGCTCGCCGACGTGACGGACGTGACGGTTACGACGCTCAGTGAGGCCGAGTGGCGGGTGCTGGTTGCGCTCAAGCGCGAATTTGCCCCCGAGGAACTGGGTGAAAACCTGTGGGATGCCCGTGCAGAGGAGGCAGGCGTGCCGCTCGAGACATTTCTCCGCGTGGCAGAGGATTTGAACCGACGCAAGATCATCGGTCGATTCTCGACGTTTCTGGAGCATGTCAAGACGCTGGCCGATGGCGAGCGGGTGACCCGATTCAACGCGCTGTTTCACTGGGCCGTGCCCCCGGGACGGGAGATCGATGCCGGACGCGAGGTGGGGCGGCACCACGTCATGACACACGCCTACTGGCGGGAAGGCGGCCCTGAATTCCACAACGTCAACGTCATGGGTGTGGCCCACGGTACCGACAAACAATTGTTGCTCGCCCACAAATCGGCGATGGATGAACATCTGCGGGAAGCTGGCATCGCCGTTTCCTACACCAACGTTTTCTGGGGGGGCCGCAGCGAAATCAAACCGAGCGAGGTTTCGCCATTCGCCTATCGCAAATGGTGTGAGAGCGTGGGGCTGAGAATCGAGACCTAAAGAAAGAAACCGCCAATGGACGCGAATAATTCGCGTGAATTCGTGTTCATTCGCGGTTAGAAAATCGACTGTGAAAATCGCCATCTTTGAACTGCACGAGTGGGAAGAGAAATACCTGCGCGATCGGGTGGACGGCGCGCACGAGGTGACGGTGTTCCGTGAGGTGCTGGGAGACAAACATCTGTCGCAGATTGCCGACGCCGAGGTTGTGTCGCCGTTTATCTATTCCAAGCTCGATGCGAAGAGGCTGGCGAAGCTGCCGCAGTTGAAACTGATTGCGACGCGTTCGACGGGATTCGATCACATTGATATGGCGGAATGCAAGCAGCGCGGGATCACGGTGTGCAATGTGCCGTCGTACGGGGAGAACACGGTGGCGGAACACACGTTTGCGCTGATTCTGGCCTTGTCGCGGAAGGTGCACGAGGCGTTCGTGCGGGTACGGGCAGGGAATTTCTCGCTGGATGGATTGCGCGGGTTCGACCTGAAGGACAAGACCATCGGCGTGGTCGGTGCGGGACACATTGGGTTGCACGTCATCCGCATCGCCCGCGGGTTCGGGATGAACGTGGTGGCGTTTGACGTGCGGCGGGACAATTTCCTCGCCGAGGTGCTCGGGTTCGAATATGCCGACATCGACGATCTCCTCGGCCGATCGGACATCATCACGTTGCACGCGCCGTACAACAAGTACACCCATCACCTGATCAATCGCGACAACGTCGGCAAGATCAAGCGCGGCGCGATCCTGATCAACACGGCGCGCGGCGCGTTGGTGGATACCGATGCCTTGCTGGCTGCGCTGGAAAAAGGGATCCTGTCGGGCGCGGGACTCGATGTTCTCGAGGGCGAGGAATCGGTCTACGAGGAAAGCGCGTTGTTGGGTGACGCGGTGAATCCCGAAAAGCTGCGCACGGCGATACAAAACCACGTCATCCTGAAGCATCCGAACGTTGTGTTCACGCCGCACAACGCGTTCAACAGCCAGGAAGCGCTGGAGCGGATTCTGGAAACGACGGCAGCCAACATCACCGCCTTCTGCGCAGGTGCCCCAAAAAACGTCGTCACCTGACCCCGCATTTCCAGATGGGAACTTTCTGCTTCAATTCGTCGATGATGAATTGCGCGGCGGCAAACGCTTCTCCACGGTGGGCAGCCTCGATTCGGACCAGCAGGGAGGCTTGCCCAACGGCGATTATCCCCAGGCGATGAACGACGCGGATCCGTTTGAGTGGCCACCGTTTGCGGGCTTCGGCGAGGATGTTGCGGAGCTGATGTTCCGCCATCTCGCGATAAGCCGAGTATTCGAGAGCCGCGATTTTCTTACCTTCCTCCAGGTCGCGCACCACGCCCCAGAACACCACGATTCCGCCGACATCGGGCGCGACTGTGGTGGCCCGGGCCTCCGCAAGATCGATGGTTTGATCGGTGATGAGCAATTCGCCGGACGGCTCGGCTGGAGCCTTGTCCTCTCCACTTCCTCCCTGCAAGGGCGGCATGAGCGAGATCACGTCGCCTTCGCGAAGTTTGTCGGTCGGCCTCGCAAACTCGACTCCGATGGCGATCAGCGTGGTCTTTTCCGCTTCCTTCAGCCTGGGGAACCGGCCGTGCAACTCGGCGAGCGTGTCGGCCACGGTCGAACCCGCCGGGATTTCCATTGAAAGTTCATTCTGACCGACGAGGGGTCGCAGAAAGCTGAAGAACTGGACGGTGACGGTCATGGCGTGTTCGTGGGAGCGGATTGTATCCGCGACCGGTCGCGATTACAAATCGCTCCTACGGCGGATTACTTCGTCGCGTAGCGTGCCGACAAAGGGCAGGTTGCGATAGCGCTCCTGATAATCGAGTCCGTAGCCGACGACGAACCTGTTGGGAATTTGGAACCCGACGAAATCGGGCCGGAACCCATCGTGATGCGGCACGTCCTTTTCCAGGAACACGCCGAATTTCAGGCTGCGCGGCTGGAGCTTGTGGATCATCTCGCGGATTCTCACCAGCGTCCGCCCCGTGTCGAGAATGTCGTCTACCACGAGCACGTCGTGTCCGCGGACCTCCAGCCCGAGCGCCTTGGTAATGATGAGATCGCCGGTCGAATGCGTATCGCCATGGTAACTGGACACGCCGAGGTGATCGAATCGCAGAGGGATCGGCAACCGTCTCAACAGGTCGGCCACGAACATCACGCTGCCCGTCAGCACCGCCACCAACGTCAGATCTTTCTCGGCATACTCGCGCTGGATTTCCAGAGCCAGCGCGTCCAAACGCTGCTGGATCTGCTGTTCGGTGATCAGGATTTCTTGGAGGTCCTCGCGCATCGTCTGCATGGCGCGAGAACCTTAGCCGACCGGCCCGAAGCTGCAAAGCAAAAGCTTGCTGCGAAAGTGAGCGAAGAACATCGGGAAAGTGCCTTCCGTTCAGAATCTGGAGTGCCCCGAAAGCTTTCGGGGCACTGCCGTGGGGGCGGCTTGACGCCCCAGCCGTTGAGTATATCGGCGAGTCAAGCCTTGCCAGCAAGGGCGGTGTCGAGCCACCGCACTCCACAATTCGTTGGTAGACCAACAGGGCAAATCAGCTTGATTCTGAACCTGAACGGACGACAATCGACGGCAGGAGAAGTTGACGCGTTACGTTGGGATAGTAGGTCGTCATGAAAAGGCTGAAAAAACCTCTAATTCTACTGTTGCTACTGTATTTGGTTTTCGATCTTCGTCCGCTACTTCTGATCCCAAACATGATTCTGTATTGGAAGCCATGTGCCAAATACACCCAAGGGGCTGGCTCAATCGAGTTGTGGGTATTTCCCAGACTGTGCATTGCTGGCGACCCCATCCGAACCGTTATATGTAGCCATGATTTGCCATTGGGAAATGCCTTTGAGCGCAACTACGACCGGTCAGGGATTTTCCATGAACTTCAGTTCTCAGGGACGATTAACAATGCCGCTCCAATCGAAACTCTGTATTGGACTATGGGAATTGGGGGCGGCCTTGGGGGCAAGATAATCCCAGAAAAGAAGATTTGGCTCGGAGACTATGTGCATTTTAGTCGGGTTGGTCGCTATCGAATCAACTTACGCTATCAGGATTCGATTCTTACCCCGGACTCTTCGCTAAAAGGCGTAGACTACAACCTCGGTAATTTCTCCATTATCTATTTTCCGGAGAATCCCGTTTCCAAGTTTCTTAAACAGGTTGCGCTCACAGTGGGAATGTTTGTGCCTTCCGACAACTTCCGAACGCTTGCCGTCAAATGGTTGGGCTACCAAGAAACAGCCCTCTCGACCTACGCTCTGGCCAAGTACAATTCGGTTTATTGGGACGACTTGGCGACGAACCAACCACACGGCCATTCCGTTTTTGAGACGTACCGGGGAACGCTGCGAAATTACCAATTTTGTACAGTTGGGAGAATTCTACGCCCATTTGAACAACACCCATATTCCTTGCTCGGGACGTATTTTCATTTTCATTGTTTTCGGCTCATATACCCGCTGAGCATTGAAAGCAATCAAGTCCCTCCCGAGGTAACCGAATCCGCGATTGCACAACTGATTGAATGCACCTATCAGGGTATTGACCGGACCAGCAAAGAAAACTTCGTAAAGACAACCACAAACCTGCGCGATCAACAGGCCGATGCATACTGGCATACGGTAATTGATAAGTTGGAATACCAAGAAGCACAGGGTACCAATCAAACTGAGATGGCTCATATTCGCAGCAGGATCAAGTCGGCTGAAGCCCGGTTGGCTGAGGATAAAAACCTGCGCGATCTCCGTCTGCGACTCATTGACTACACCTTGGCGCATATTCCAGAACAGGATCGCAAGGTTGGTGCAGGGGGCAGCAATGCAGTCGCCCGCACCGCCAGCCAATGACAAACTTTGCTGATGACAACCGCCCGCCCCTGCTCCCGCCCGCCTTCGACCTCCATGCAAATCTCCTTGCTTCCGCCCCTGAACGGAGCAGAATTGCGGCGGGAAAAAATGATGGCGCTTCATTGGGACGGTAATCCGCCAAGCCGATTGCGGTTTGCGCCGAATCGGCAAGTGGTTTATACGGCGAAGGTCAATTGGCTGGAGCGTAAATGCAGTGCGCGTTATCCGGTAATGATGTCCTGGTGACCTGGACGACGGGCAGCGGCAAGACCAATGCGTTGCAGGTAACGGCGGGAGATGTGGACGGCAGTTTCATCAATGCCTTCACCGATTTGTTCACCGTGACCAATACGGTTGGCACCGTAACCAATTATTTGGACATTGGCGCCATGACCAACTGGCCGTCGCGGTTTTACCGAGTCCGGTTGGTGCCTTGAAGGAATGAAACAGGCAAAGATGCCTGTTCAACGGGTCATCGGAAGCAGCAACACCCAAATCATTACGATGAACCGTGGGGCGACCATCTTGGTTGCCCATCCCCAACGCACGGGCAAGCTGGAAGCTTACCCTACAGATTCTCGCCGAAATGATGTTGGTCGCATGCTGGATCATAAAGATTCGGGAGCAACTAATATCTGAAAAACGGCGCTTGACGGGTGTGGGTTCGTCGCGTATCCTGCGCGATGCATAGTTGAAGCAGGCCGTCTCCGAAGTCGTCATCCCAAAATCACTTTCAAGAATTCATCACCCGATGCGCTTGGTGCGGCAAGCGGCTCAATGACAACATGAGACGGCTCTTCAGACTTGGCCTCACAGGCGGAATTGCAGCAGGCAAATCGACCGTAGCCGCGCGCTGGCGACAGGGCGACACGACATTGATCGAGACGGACGAGTTGGCCCATCGGACGTTGGCGCGGGGAACCGCGACGCATGACGAGATTGTCAAAGCGTTCGGCCGGGGGATTCTAAACGCGGACGAATCCATCAACCGCGCGATGCTGGGCGAGCTTGTTTTTGCCGATGAACAAAAGCGGTTGATGCTGAATGAAATCATTCATCCGGTCGTCCGCAGGATGTGGACGGGCGCCCTGGCGCAACTGGAGCAAGATGGGCAGGCGACCGTCGCGGTGGTTGCGATCCCGTTGCTGTACGAGGTAGGGGCGGAAAAGGAATTTGATTGCGTCGTGGCCGTAGCCTGCAGCGAACAAACGCAGGTGGCACGGCTGGCGGCGAAGGGTTTGGCGGAGACGCAGGCGCACGCCCGCATCGCGGCCCAATGGCCAATGCAGAAGAAAATGGACAAAGCGGATTTTGTGATTTGGAACGACGGCTCCCTCCGCGTGTTGGCGGAACAAGCCGATAGGATTTGGGCGAACCTCAAGGAGAACCATCATGGCCCGCAAAACCAAAGCGACAGCAAAACCAGTTGAACCACGGAAAGAACCGGAAGTGAAGAACGAGCCGGACGAGTCGAACGGTGAGAGCCCCGCGACCGCGGTGGGGACGATCGACACGCCGCCCGTCGCGGTCATGGAGAAGGAAGCCGCAACGGAACCGGCGGCGCCGCAAGGGGGCCCCGCCCAGAAGCCGAAGGGCGAGATACTTGATTTGAGCAAGCTTCAGGAGATGTCCATACTGGCGCTCCAGAAGATGGCGCGCACGTCGGGCGTTGAAACCGTCGCCACGCTCAAGAAGCACGAAATCATTCACGAGATCCTCAAGAAAAACTCCGAGCGCAACGGTTCGATGTTCGGGGAAGGCGTGTTGGAGATTCTGCCCGACGGATTCGGCTTCCTCCGTTCTCCCGCGTATAATTATCTCCCGTGCCCGGAAGATATTTACGTGTCGCCGTCGCAAATCCGCCGGTTCGAACTGCAGACCGGCGATGTCGTTTCCGGCCAGGTGCGTCCGCCGAAGGACAAAGAGCGGTTCTTCGCGCTGCTGAAGGTCGAAGCGGTCAATCGGGAGAACCCCGAAAAAGCCAAGGAGAAAATCCAGTTCGACAATCTCACCCCGTATTTTCCGACCAGGCGATTCATCCTCGAAACGAAGTCGGAGGAGATCAACACCCGCGTGCTGGACCTGTTCTGCCCGATTGGCAAGGGCCAGCGCGGGCTGATTGTCGCGCCGCCACGGACCGGCAAGACCATCCTGCTCCAGAAGATCGCCAACGCGGTTCTGACCAACAATCCCGAAGCGATCGTCATTGTGCTGCTGATTGATGAACGGCCCGAGGAAGTCACGGATTTCAAGCGGACCGTCGATGCCGAGATCATCAGTTCGACGTTTGATGAGCCTCCCGAACGGCACGCCCAGGTGGCGGAGATGGTCCTGGAAAAGGCCAAACGTCTCGTCGAATTCAAGAAGGACGTGGTGATCCTGCTGGACTCGATCACGCGTCTTGCCCGCGCCTACAACACGTTGGCTCCGCACTCGGGGAAAATCCTGTCTGGCGGCGTGGATGCCAATGCGTTGCACAAGCCCAAGCGGTTCTTCGGTTCGGCCCGTAACGTCGAGGAGGGTGGTTCGTTGACAATCATGGCCACGGCGCTGGTCGATACCGGCTCGCGCATGGACGAAGTCATCTTTGAAGAGTTCAAGGGCACGGGCAACATGGAACTATGCCTCGACCGTCATCTGGTGGACAAGCGCATCTTCCCGGCGATCAATATTGAAAAGTCCGGGACGCGCAAAGAGGAATTGCTCTACCACCCCGACGAACTCGACCGGATTTACATTCTGCGCAAGGCGCTGAGCGGCGTTCCCCCGGTGGAAGCGATGGAACTCATCGTCGAGAAACTCAAAAAGACCCGGTCCAACGCCGAATTCCTGCTATCGATGAAGTTCTGAGCACCAGGAACAGGCGTTCCGCCTGTCTTACCTGGCTGTGGGCTGGCGCAGCAGGTCGGCGACGTCGGTGTGGTCGTTGATGAGTGCCCACTGCAACGGCATATCCCCATCCCTGGTTTTCGCAGTGGAATCGGCGCCCTTCGACAAGAGGAATTCGGCAACGGATTTGTAACCCGCCAGGGCTGCCTGATGCAAGGGGGTTGTGCCCATCTCGGTTTTGGCATTCACGTCGGCGCCTTTGGACACCAGGATTTCGACGAGGTGCTTGTCTGGACCCGTCAACGCTTCATGCAACGGTGTTCAGCCATGATTGGTCCTGGCATTCGCATCAGCGCCCTTGGAGAGAAGCAGCACAACGATTTCGTTGTTTCCCTTCCATGCGGCCCAATGCAGCGGCGTCCAGCCGTTCTGGTCCTTCTCATTCACGTCGGCGCCATCGTTCAGCAACTGTTTCACCGCGGCCAGATCGCCCGACTTTGCAGCCTGGTGGATTTTGTCGCCCAGAGCTGCACCGCCAAGGGCAAAGACCGTCAGGGAAACCATTGCCATCAGAAATGATTTGCGGGCATTCATGGATCACACTGTCGTTTCACAAATCAAGATCACCGCGCTCCTTGTCGGGTACGCTAGGGGGTTGCTTCCTTTTCTGCAACTCATTATTGGGTCCCATCTTGTGAAGGCTCTTCCACAGGGAAGAAATGCTCTGATAGGTCGGAAAAGGTTGCCGAGCGGCGGATGGAGGCTTCGTGGCGGGCCTTCCACGCGGGCCGTTTTCTCCCTTCATTGCGGAATCTCTGAGATGTTCTCAGGGTCATTCTTATTCTCCGGGTCTTCGGGGAAAGTGGTGGCACGAGCTTTGCAGGGATGCCAGACATGATCTCTACACAGACGAAGGAAAGCGCAGGTTTTCGGTCGACGAGCGCGCAGCGGGATACGAGCACGGTCCAATTTCCGTTGGGGTTGCTCGGTTTTGAGGGATTGAGAAAGTTCACGTTGGTGGGCAAGTCGGATGAGGCGCCCTTTCTCTGGCTGGAAAGGCAGAACGATTCCGGGCTGGCGTTTCTGGTTGCGCCGGTGAATCAGGTCGTGCCCGATTACAAGCCGGATGTGTCCATGGAAGACGTGCGTTTCTTGAAATTGTCGAGTCCCCTGGAAGCGTTGGTGCTTGGCATTGTGACATTTCACAAGTCCGGGCAGGCCACGATCAACCTGAAAGGCCCGCTTGTGATCAACGCCCGCACTCGCCTCGGCAAACAGGTGGTCCCGCTGAACGCCGCTGGCTACAACGCACAACATCCATTGCCTGTCACGAACTGAGCCCATGCTGATTCTTTCGCGAAAAGTCGGCGAGAGCATCGTCATTGACGGGCGCATCATCGTCAAGGTGATGCGGCTGGAAGGTGACGTGCTCAAGCTCGGTATTGAAGCTCCCGCAGAGGTTCCGGTGCACCGGCAGGAGGTATACGACGAAATCCAGAGCAGCAATCAGCAAGCGTTGATTCGGGATCGGCGAAGCGTGCCGAAACTCAAACCTGTTTCGTCCACGACCGTGCCGCCCTCATGAAGGCCGCTTGCGCATTGGATCCGTTTTGCCTCAATTCATTCCTCAGCTTTCGTTACGTGGTGAGCGACACGGCGGAGTGGGTGCCCGGTGTTTGCCCGAAATGGCCGCGAATCGATCCGAGTGAACGTTTCAAGGTAGAGGACGCCGGGCAGTTGCTCGAAGCCCTGCGTTATCTGATTGGTCAGGCCCTCAACCAGGGACATGTCGGATTGCTCCTGGGCGGTGGCATTGATTCCGCCATCCTGGCGGCTCTGCTGCCCCGCGGTACGCCCGTTTACACGGTGCGCTTCGAGGCCGATGAGTTGGTGGACGAAAGCCAGGCGGCGTCCATGTATGCGCGCCAATGCGGATTGCGACATCGCGTGGTCACTGTGACGTGGGACGACTACGCCGAACGGGTGGACTGGCTCATGCAGCACAAACAATCTCCGCTTCACCCGGTTGAGGTGGCGCTGGCTCTGGCGTCGTGCGTCGCGTCGGCAGATGGCGTCCAGACCCTGTTGGTCGGCAACGGAGCCGATTCCACTTTTGGCGGTCTGGATCGGCTGCTGTCTCGGGACTGGACACTGGAAGAGTTTATCAAGCGATACACGTTTCTCGATCCGGCGGCCGTCCTGCGCGACCCGGTGTCGACGAGGTTCGTATTCGAAGAGTACGGGAAGCAAAAGATTTTTGACGTGGGAGGATTTCTCAAGGAAGTGCACGGGCGCGGAATCATTCAAGCGTTCGACAACGCCATTACGGCCGGCGGTTGTGCCAGCGTGTCTCCCTATGAATCGCTGGTGCTGGCCGTTCCGCTCGATCTGGCGCGCATTCGGCATGGCGAACCGAAGTATCTTTTGCGTGAAATCTTCTCACAATTCTACCCCAACCTGCCGCTCAGCAAGAAGATTTCGTTTGCGCGTCCGATGGATTGCTGGATGAAACCCTGGACCGGGCCGCAGCGAGCCGAGTTCAAGCCGGGGCTCGACGTGCATTATTTGTCGGGCGAACAGAAGTGGCTGTTGTACAGCCTTGAACGGTTTCTGAATTACATCGAGAACGACTGAACTGCGGTCGTCGCCGGCCTGTCTTTCCTTCGCCACCGTTGCGCTTCCTGCACCTTACCACCCTGTCTTACTGTTTCTTACACGGCCGGCACTGGGAAAGAGATGACGGCGACGCCCGGAAAAGGTTGCCTACTGCGGACTCGGGATCGTCTACAGCCTCCGGCAAGCAACATTGATTAGCCCGGTTTCTCGCGGATTCCGGAGCTTTTAGGTAAGGGTTCGGCTGCTGGCATGTCGTGTGCAAAGGCTTGAGGGCATGGTGCAAACAACGACATCCCCGCAGGCGAGAGCTGTGACCGCGGACTCGCATACCGCTGCGGTTTGGATCACCCGAAATACCGGTTCTTCAGCAGCCAAAGCACGGTTGGCAGGAAGCGCCGAAACCAGAAACCGCCTTATTCCCAGCGAGGACAAGCTAACTTAGGAGACAAGCATGTCTGCACCCACTACCGGCCGCAATCCCTTGGTGTCTGTGATCATCCACTGCCACAACTACGCTCATTATTTGCCGGAGGCATTGGCCAGTGTGCAGAACCAGACATTCCGGGATTTTGAGATCCTGGTGATTGACAGCGGCAGCACGGATGACACGGCGGCCGTTGCTCGCCGTCTGGCTGAGGAAAACAGCAGTGGTATTCCGATCCGCCCGTTTTCCATAGCCGATGTTGGCCCCAGCGCCGGGCGTAATTATGGTGTCGGTCAGGCGCGGGGACGGTATGTCCTCCCCCTCGACGCCGACGACAAATTGGCCCCCGAGTATCTCGTCAGGACCGTTCCGCTCCTGGAGGCCGATCCCAAACTGGGATTTGCCTATCCACAAGTCAGTGAGTTCGGCGACCGCCAGGGGGTTTCGAACTGGGTGAGGGCCTACGATTTTTCGCAGTTGCGCCACGTAAATCTGGTGCCGAGCTGCACCCTGATTCGCAAAGCGGCCTTCGAAGAAGTGGGCGGATACGATCCCGAGAATTTCGGCTACTACGAAGACTGGCAGTTGTGGATTCGTCTGGGTGCGAAAGGCTGGTCTGGCCGGCTGGTCAACGAGCCGTTGTTCTTCTATCGGTTCCACTTCAAGTCTTCCCTGAGCTTTTATTCGCAACGGCTCGAGCGGTTTTACAGGGCGTTCATCGTTTCGCGGGAAGCATCGGTTTATCCTTCTGAGGAGATTGAGGCGGCCCGCCGCACCCTGGAGGAGATGCCGCCGGGCTGGCATCGTCGCCCGCCGATGCGCGACATTCATGAACTCGAGAAACAGCTTGGGGAGCACCCGGGCAACAAGCATGTGATGTTCTTTCTTGCCCTGGCTTATGAGAAACAGGCTCGCAAGGGAGATGCAGTCCATCTCCTCCGTGGTTTGATTCGGGAGCATCCGGACGACGTTCAGGCTTTGGAAGTGCTGGGGAAGATGACCGGTTCAGATTCGCCGAAGACCAACCTTGACCCGTCCAATCCGAACTACGCGAACACCCCTGCGGCGCCGTTCCGTCCCCGGTTGGATTATCGGCCGGCAGATCCGTCCGCGCCCCCGGTCGTCAGCATTATCACGCCGTTTTTCAATGGCGGTCCGGTGTTTCACGAAACAGCCGAATGCGTTTTTCGCCAGTCACTCCAGCAATGGGAATGGCTGATCATCAACGACGGTTCGACCGAGCCGGAAGCGCTGCGCATGCTCGACGGGTATCGCAGCAGGGACCCTCGAATTCGCGTGGTGGATCATCCGCAGAACCAGGGCCCGAGCGCTGCGCGCAACACCGGTTTCCGGGAAGCGAAGGCCGAATTCGTTTTCCAGCTCGACGCCGACGATCTGATCGAACCGACCACATTGGAAAAGATGGCCTGGCGCCTGGCGACGCATCCCCAGGTGGCGTTCACCTCAAGCTTCACGGTCGGTTTTGGATCCTCGGAATATCTTTGGCTGAATGGTTTTGGCGACGGGAATCTTTTCCTGGACGAGAACCAGGTAACTTCCACCTGCCTGGTCCGAAAATCCGTCCACCAGGCTGTTGGCGGTTACGACGAGGAGATTCGCGGCGGATTGGAGGATTGGGATTTCTGGCTCAAGGCGGCGGCGCTGGGCCATTGGGGCGACACCACACAGGAATTCCTCGGCTGGTATCGTCGGCGCGACACCGGTCGCGAACGCTGGGACACTATTCTCGAACAATCCAAATTCGAGAGGTTCCGCACCCGACTGCGACAACGTTACCATGGGTTGCGCAATCGTTTCCCGCAGGTGGATACGGCATGTCAGCCGCTGGCCAAATCGTTTGGAGCCGAGCCATGTTTTGGAAACCGCCTGGCCAAAGGGAAGCGGCGGTTGCTGTTGATCGTGCCTCACTTTGAACTGGGGGGGGCGGACAAGTTCAATCTCACCCTGATCGAACAGCTGCAGAAGCAGCACGGATACGAGGTCACCGTGGTATGCACCCGGCAGTCCAGGAACGTGTGGCAGCACGAGTATGAGAACCTCACGCCCGATGTTTTTGCGCCGCACAATTTTTTGTCGTATGAAGAAATTCCGATGTTTCTTCGGTACCTCATCGCCAGTCGTCAGCCCGAGGCGGTGCTGATCAGCAACAGCCATCTGGGCTACCAATTGTTGCCCTATTTGCGGGCGTACTTCCCGGACCTGCCGTTCGTGGATTACCTCCACTCGGAGGTTGAGAAATGGATGTCCGGTGGTTACCCCCGCATCTCGATTGCCTATCAAAGCCAGCTGGCGCGCACCATAGTGTCCTCGGAACATCTCAAGCGTTGGATGGTGGCCCGCGGCGGAGATCCGAAGCACATCGACGTCTGCTACACCGACATCGACGTCGAGCAGTGGCGCCGCGACAAAGCCGAGGCTCCATCACCCGCGACCCGAGCGGGCCGACCGAAGAGCACGCCGGTCATCCTGTACGCCGCCCGAATCGAGCCGGGGAAGCTGCCGATGGTCTTCGCCGAAGCCATGCGCCGCCTGGCTCAAAAGCAGCCCAATTTTCTCGCCCTCGTCAGGGGAGAGGGTCCGGACCTGCCGCAATTGAAAAAATTCGTCGAGCGCGAAAAGCTTCGGCAGGTTCGCTTCCTCGGTCGCATGTCGAACCAGGCAATGAAAGAATTGCTGGGGATCACTGACATTCTCTTTCTTCCCACGGAGTCGGAAGGCATTTCGCTGGCCATTTACGAAGCGATGGCGATGGAGGTGGTGCCGGTGAGCGCGGATGTCGGCGGCCAGAAGGAATTGGTGACGCCGGATTGCGGCATCCTCATCCAGCGCGGGCCCGAGGAAGCGGCTGATTACACCCACGCGTTGCAGAAGCTTCTCGCCTCGCCCGATAAACGCCGGGAGATGGGCCGGGCCGCGCGTCGCCGCGTGACCGAACATTTTCACATCGACGGCCTGGGGCGGCGCACGCACGAGATCGTCGAGTTCGCCCGCGGTTCCCTCGGCACCACGGTGCGCGACTCTGTCCTGAGCCGCGAACAAGCCAACCTGCACGCCATTGAGATCGTCGAGCAGCTCCGCCTGACCGAATACGCCAACGGCCTGCAACGCGAAGCCCAGCGCATGGTGTCCCATGTCAAACACTCCGTCGAATGGCAGGCTGCCTTGCGAACCGGCCAGGCGCTGGTCGAATTGAAACAAGATCAGGCGGCCATCCGGTCGTTCGAAGAAGGCATCAGGTCGGCTGTCGCCAGCGGGAGTGTGGATGTTGAACTATCCGCACGCGTCGAAATCTCCAAGGCCCTGGTTCCCCTGGATTGTCCCTTGGCCGTGGCGACTCTGAATGGCGCCCTGCCGCTGGCGGAGAAACTTCGCAGCCCCGAATTGCGCGAGGCAGTCGAGCAAAAGGTAAAGAGCCTTGCGACTTTGCTAAAGGAAGGGCCTTCCCGAGGGACGGCCAAAGAGAGCCCACAGCGCCAGCTTCCAGTCAAAGCGGCCGAACCGACAAGACCCGCAACGATCCCCACCGGCGATCCAGCATCGATTCTCGCCATGCCAGCCCAGCGGCGTTTGCGCATCACGTACCTGATCAGCAGCATTCTCGGCGTGACAGGTGGCAACCAGACGCTGCTTCGTCAGGCCGACGAAATGCGAAGGCGCGGTCACGACGTGACGATTGTTACCTACACGCCAAAACCGGACTGGTTCCAGTCGGAGACCCGCGTGGTTCAAGTGCCGGCCGATCAACCGATGGCGTCGTACGTGCCTCCGAGCGACGTGGTGATAGCGACGTACTTCACCAATGCGCTCGAACTGCGTTCCGTGAAAGCGCCAGTGAAAGTTTATTATGCGCAGGGCGACCAATTTGTGTTTGCCGATGCCACCATGGCGGACACCGAACTGAATCGGCAGCTTCGGGAACTCTCCCGCGCTTCTTATCTCCTGCCCGGCATCCGTTTTGTGCCCAACTCCCGCAATCTCGCCAATGCCGTGGAAAAACTTTGCGGCCGTCGTCCCGACGCCATCTTGCCGGTGTGCACCGACCAGACGATCTTCCGTCCGCTGCAGCGGTCGCTGCCCGGTTCGAAGTTCCGCCTGTTGATCGTCGGGCCGGACGCTCGGGGCACCGTCGCTGAACCCCTGATTTTCAAGGGCGTTCAGGACATTCACGATGCCCTGCAAATCCTGGCACAGCGGTATCCGCATTTCACCGCCGTGCGCATGTCCAACACGCCGCCGGACATCTTCGGACGTTTCCCGTGCGAGTTTTACATCGCACCGAGCGACGAGATGAAGACCGTTCTGTTCGGCGCCTCGCACATTCTCCTCTACGCGTCGCACTACGATTCCTGTCCGCGCCCCCCGCAAGAGGCGATGGCCGCTGGTTGTGCGGTGGTTTGCACGGCCACTCCCGGCGCGATGGAGTATTGCCGCGATGGCGAGAACTCCCTGCTGGTGCCCATCCGATCCCCCGAAGCCATTGCCGACGCGGTCGAGCGACTGATCAAAGATCTCGCGCTTCGAGAAAAGCTTGTTCAGGGCGGGCTCGCCACGGCGCGAGAGTATCCGCGTGAACGCGAGTGGAACGAATGGGAGAAAATGCTTCAACGGTTCGTGGACGAGCCGGCCGGCAAAGCAGTAAAACCCGCGACCGCAACAGCGGCATCGTCGAAATCTTCGAGCTTGGCCAGATCCGCCAAAGCAGCGCCCCTCAAGCTGCCGGCGTGTGCGTTGGTTGGCCACCTTGGCGAAGCCCGTGAATACCTGCAGCGGAAAAAATTCCGTGAAGCCTGGGAATCCACGCAGGCCGCTCTTCAGATGCGCCCGTTCCATCCCGAAGCCTGGTTGCTTCTGGCCGAAATTGCGCAGGCCGCGGGAGATTCCGCTTCTGCCCGGCTCTGCGCCGAACGCGCCAGGCACCTGGCGCCCGGCTGGAAACCGGCGCGGCGGTTCCTCAATCAGCGCCTCAAAGGCAACGCCCGCGTTGACTGGCTTGTGCTGCCTGAGTCAGCGGCCAATCGCCTCACTGTCTGTCTCATCGCCAGGAATGAGGAGAAGTTCATCGCACGGTGTCTGGCTTCCGTGCGCAGTCTGGCCGATCAGATCGTGGTGGTGGACACCGGCTCGACCGACCGCACCGTCGAGATCGCCAAAGAGCATGGCGCGGAGGTTCATTCCTTCCCGTGGTGCGACGATTTCAGCGCCGCGCGCAACGCGGCTTTGGATCGGGTGCGCGGCGATTGGGTGTTGGTGCTCGACGCGGACGAAGAATTGACGGCAGAAGGACGCGAGGTGCTTTTGCAGGAGATGCGCGCGGGGGATGTGATGGCGTATCGGCTGCCGATGGTGGATGTCGGCAAGGAGGACGAAGGGTGCAGTTACGTGCCGCGGTTGTTCCGCAATGCGCCTGCACTGTTTTACGTCGGGCGGATCCACGAACAGGTGTTCAGCAGCATCGAGGTGCGCCGCAGCGAGTGGGGGATGGAAAGCAGGTTGAGCAAGGCGACGCTGCTGCATCACGGTTACACGGAGGAGGTGAGCCAGCAACGCAACAAGAACGCCCGCAACCTGCGGCTTCTGGAACAGGCGATCGAGGAGATGCCGACCGAACCAAACCTATTGATGAATTACGGCCTGGAATTGGCGCGCGCCGGAAATTTGGACGCGGCGCTGGACCGGTATCGGGAGGCGTTTCGCGCGTTGCAGGCGTTGCCCGAGGAACAGGTCGTGCCCGAGTTGCGCGACAGTCTGCTGACACAGCTCTGCACGCACTTGATAGCGGCGAAGAGATTTGAAGAACTCGTGGAAATGCTGGACACGCCGTTGGTCCAACGGGGCGGGCTGACAGCGTCGCTACACTTCGGGCTGGGACTGGCGCGTATGGAACTGAAGAACTTTCAGGAGGCTGGCGAACAGTTCCGCCAGTGCCTCGCCAAGCGCGACCAGCCTTCGCTAACGCCCATGAACCGTGACATTCGCAAGGCCGGGCCGCATCATTGCCTGGCGATCTGCCTGATGCATCTCGGGGAATTCGATGCGGCAGCAGAAGCGTTTCAGCAGGCCCTGGCTGCCGACCCGCAGTCGCGTCGGGTGCGGTTTGATTTTGCGGCCTTCCTGTTCTCGCGCGGCCTGCCCTTGGAGGCGCTACAGCAGTTGCACGCCCTGGTGGCGGAGAAACCCGATGAGTTGCCCGTGTGGTTGCTGGGGGGACAGATTGCGCTGAGCCAGCCGCAGTTCTCGGAGTTTGCCTGCGACTGGACGGGCGAGGCGATCAAGCAGTTTCCGCAAGAGCGGACGATTGCGCTGCAACGGGCTGAGGCGCTGTTGCTGGGCGAGCGCGCGGTGGAGGCGCTGCCGTTGTGGCGGGACGCGGGCGCGTCGTCGAATGACGCGACGCATCGAGCCGCGCGAATTCTGTGTGAGCTGGTTGCGGGCGAACCGGCGGCAGCGGTCCCGTCAGGCGACGAGCCGGCCATCAGCCGCGAGTTTTTGAAGTGGTACCGGCGGTTGATCACCACGGGGAAAACGCAAACGGTGGCGGTGTTGAACGATCGCATCGATCGCGTTGCCGACGTCTTGCCGACCACAGGAAAGATTTTGGGAGCGGCATTGGCGGAGGCGCAATCCCCGACGGCAGGCGCCGCCACGGAATCCGTCAGCGCGTGTTTGTAAAGCGGCTGAATTGTTCTGTGCGCTTGCCAGCAGCTTCGGAATCGCTTATGCATGAGAACATTTGTAGTCAAGTGATGGCGTCAGGCGCACCAACGCGTTTTTGATATGATCAGGCGAACACGATCGGATAGGGCTGGGTGCCAGGGAGCCGGGAGGGTAGGGGCATGACCGTTCTCGTTACGGGTGCCGGGGGCTTCATTGGCAGCCATTTGGTGGAAGCGCTATTGCGCGACGGACACGGTGTCCGTGCGCTGGTGCGCTACAACAGCCGTGGCCATTGGGGACATCTGGCTCCATTCGCCTCCGCTCCCCCCGACCGTCTTGACGTGAGACTGGGAGACATCACCGATCCCTATCTGGTGCGTGATCTGGTCGCGGGGTGCGACGTCGTTTGTCACCTGGCGGCGCTGATCGGCATCCCATACTCCTACCATGCGCCGGCCTCCTATGTGGCCACCAACGTCCAGGGCACTCTCAACCTCCTCGAAGCCTGCCGTCAGGCGAAGACGCGCCGGGTGATCGTGACTTCCACCAGCGAAGTTTATGGCACGGCGCGCTACACGCCGATTGACGAGGCCCATCCGCTGCAGGGCCAGTCCCCGTACTCCGCCAGCAAGATCGCGGCGGACAAGCTGGCCGAATCGTTCTACTGCAGTTTCGAGTTGCCGGTGGTCACGTTGCGTCCGTTCAATACCTATGGCCCGCGCCAATCGGCTCGCGCGGTGATCCCGACGGTGCTCATACAAGCCATGACAGGCGCGCAGGAGATCCGACTCGGCAACCTGGAACCCAAACGCGACCTGACATTCGTCGAAGATACCGTCCGCGCCTTTGTGCTGGCGGCAACGGCAGAGGGCATTGAGGGGGAAACGATCCATTTCGGGCAGGGCCAGGCAATCAGCATCGGGGAACTCGCCCAACGGTGCCTTGATATTGTGGACAGCAGGGCGCGGATCGTGAGTGTAACGGAACGGCACCGTCCCGGCAAAAGCGAGGTGGGCCTGCTGCTGTGCGACCCCTCCAAGGCGAAAAGGTTATTGGGATGGACGCCGCAGGTATCGCTGGACGACGGCCTGCGCCGCGTCGCAGAGTACCTGCGCGAACACCTGAGCCTTTATCGACCCAACGAATACATGGTATGAAAAAGAGCAAACTCATCCGCGGACCCGCGACCGGATTGCGTGCGGTCATTCTGGCGGGCGGCAAAGGGACGCGGCTGGCGCCATTCACGGTCAACTTCCCCAAGCCGTTGGTGCCGCTCGGCGACACGCCGATTCTCGAACTGCTGCTCCACCGGTTGATTCGCCACGGCATCACCGACATCACGCTGACGTTGGGACATCTGGCGGTATTGCTCAGGTCTTACTTCGAGCACCAGCACGAATTGGCCAAGAAGCTTTCGCTGCGGTACTTCGAAGAGGCAAAGCCGACGGGCACTGCGGGATCACTGGCGATGGTGCCGGGCCTGGACGACACGTTTGTGGTGATGAACGGCGATTTGCTGACCAATCTCGATTTTCACGCGCTGGTCCGATTTCACCGCAAACAGAAGGCGGCGCTGACCATCGCCACCCACAGCCGGAAGGTCAAAATCGATCTGGGCGTCCTCGAGTTTGATCGGAACCATCGGATTACCGGCTACCATGAAAAGCCCGAACGCTCCTACCACGTCAGCATGGGCATCTACATCTATGAACCGCGTGTGCTGAAGTATATCCAGCCAGGCCGCTACCTCGATTTTCCGACCCTGGTCCTGCGGTTGTTGGAACGCGGCGAGCGCGTCTGCGCGTTTCCGACGGATTGTCTGTGGCTCGACATTGGACGGCCCGATGACTACGCGAGAGCGCAGGAACTGTTCGCGGAGCAACCAGAGGATTTTGACTTTGCCTGACGGGCGCCTTGCGCCCGTTCGGCGTGACCCCAACAGGTGCTGGGTCACTGTGCAGCGCGTTGCGTCGCACGGATGAACTGCTGAACGAGTGCACGTATGCCGTCTTCCAGACGGATCCGTGGTTCCCATCCCAGGAGTTTGCGTGCCTTACCGAAGTCACAACGAGTGTCCGGGATTTCGCGCTCCCGTTTCCTCCCGGTGAATTCGACCGTCACGGGCTGACCGGAGCAGGCGACCAGCATCTCCACGAGATTTTGCACCGAAATGCTCACCCCCGAGCCGATGTTGAAGCAATCCGCTCCGCCGGTGGTATAACTGGCGGCACGGACACAAGCTTCCACAACGTCGTCGACATGTACGAAGTCCCGCTTGGGGGTCGGGTCCTGCAATGAAATACGGCCTGTTTGGAGTTGTCGCAGAATCGAAGGGATGAGGAAATCACCGGTCTGGTCGGGACCGTAGATGTTGAAGATGCGGAGAATGGTTGACGGCACCCCGAAGTCCCGATGGTAGGCCCGGCAGAGCTCTTCTCCGAGGAGTTTGCTTTGGGTATAGGGATTGGTGGCCTGTACCGGATGGCGCTCATCCACCGGCAGGTACTGGGGGGCACCATAAACGTAAGCGCTGACGAAGACCATTCGGGCCCGATGCAGCCGGCACAATTCCAGGGCGTTGAGTGTCCCCAAGACATTGACCCGGTAATACTCCCGCGGGTCGGCGTACGAACCGGGTATAAACGTGCGCGCTGCCAGATGAACGGCCACCTCAAACGGTGCCACCGCCTTGACGTCATTCCAATCGGTGACGTCGTGCCCGCCTGTCCGATCCCACTCGGACACCGCCCAGTGTTCGGCCCGCCACCGCTCCACGAGCCGGCGACCGACGAAGCCTTTGCTGCCTGTGATCCAAACCTGTAGCATTTCGCGGCTCACGTCGAAGCCGCCGCGTTGAAGAATCCCGCACTGGTTAATGCCTGAAACACCCATTCCATGAGAGTGGGAGTACTCGCAAAGCGCAACCTCTTTGGCAAGGAAGAATTCACTTTTCCCGCCTTTTTTCGTGGCAGAACGAGGCTGGGTCCAGAGGGATTTTGTTGAAAAAGCGGGCGTCACTAAAGTCGGGCGGGCGACCTGCCGATAAGCCTTGTGTCGAAAGACACAGGCGGTTGGCAGCCCGTAAGAGCCAACAAGGAAGATTGGGCGCCTTTGGAAAGACCCGAACGGCGGCAGGGATGCCGGCCGAAGAACTCAAAACTCACGGAAGGAGTTAATTAGTCATGATCATCAACACAAACATCTCTGCGGCGAACAGTTCACGGTTGCTCTCGCAATCTTCGACCATGCTGCAGAACTCGCTGGCGCGGTTGTCTTCAGGTTCGAAGATTGTCAACGCGAGCGATGACGCTGCTGGCACAGCGGTAGCGCTACGGATGAACGCCCAGATCAATCGCGTTCAGGCAGCCAACGACAACATCGGTGGCGCCCTGTCGTTCAACCAGACGCAGGACGGTTTTCTTGCCAAGGTCGGCAATGCCCTCGACCGCATGAGCGAGTTGTCCATTGCCGCGCAGGACGTGACCAAGTCCAGTTCCGATCGTTCCCTGTATCAACAGGAATTCTCGCAACTGTCCGCGTACGTCAACAACGTCGCGACCAAGGACTTCAACGGCGTGTCGTTGTTCGGCGGCTCAACCTTGAACGTGACCATCGACAGTGAAGGTGGTACGTTCAACATGACCGGCGTCAGCCTGAGCGCCAGTGTGTACACGACAGCCACCAGCGGCGACGTGTCCACCACGGCAGGCGCAGTCGCTGCGTTGGCCAACGTGAAGTTGGCGATCTCGCAGTTGGCGACCGACCGTGCGACGGTGGGTGCCAATGCCACGCGGTTGAGCTTCACCAGCGATCAGCTCTCTGTGTTGAAGCAGAACCTTCAGGCGGCCACCAGCCGTATCACGGACGTGGATATCGCCGAGGAAAGTACGCAGTACGCGAAGTGGAACATCCTCGTGCAGACGGGAACGGCCATGTTGGCGCAAGCCAACGTGATTCCGCAATCCACGTTGAAGTTGCTGCAATAAGACTACCTACCGCTATCGAAGCGGTTCACGAGCCCGGACGATGGTTCCCATCGTCCGGGCTTTAGTTTTGGCGGGAATTGCCGATAAACCAGTATGGCTACAACACCCATAAGCAGTTCGTCATCGACAGCCACAAGTCTTGCGCTTTCGGGGTTAGCCTCGGGTTTCGACTGGCAATCGCTGGTCAGCCAACTGGCTCAGGTCGAGCGGGCACCGGAAACCGTGCTCCAAACACAGAAAACCAACCTCCAGCAGCAGAACAATGCTTACGGGAGCCTCGTCTCCGCTCTGAAAACGCTGCAAACCGATTCCCAAGCCTTGCAGCAATCCAGCCTCTACAGTAAGCGTGCTGCAGCCGTTGGCGGCTCCACTATTCTCTCCGCAACGGCGGCCGACGGGACCGTTTCCGGCAGCTATACGTTTCATGTTACCCAACAGGCTGCTGCGGCTTTCCAGAACGGCGGGACCGGCATCGGCGGCATTCTCAACTCCAGCAACGACGTTTCCGGTCTCGTCCTAGCCAACGCCGCATTTTCTCAGCCCGTTACCGCCGGTACCATGACCATCAACGGAAGTCAGATCACCCTTGCCACTACGGACACGCTCCAGCAGGTCTTTGACAAGATCCACACAGCCACGGGCGGAGCCGTTACCGGTGGTTACGACAGCACGACCGACGCCATCTCGCTTACCAGCGGCAGCCCGATAACGGTGGGCAGCGCGACGGACACCAGCAATCTTCTACAGGTTGCCCAGCTTTACAATAACGGGACTGGGACCATTACGAGCGCGAATCCGCTCGGTGCTGTCCAGCTAACCTCGACGCTGGCGAACTCAAATCTTGGCACCGTGGTTACCGGTGATACGAATGGCAACGGCCAGTTCACCATCAACGGCGTGGCGATCAATTACAACCTGAACACCGACACGGTCAACGATGTCCTCAACCGCATCAATTCTTCCGCCGCTGGCGCGGATGCCAGCTACGACTACGTCAACGACCGTTTTGTCCTGACGAACAAGAGCACCGGCGATGTCGGCATCGCGCTCCAGGACGTGACCGGTAACTTTCTCGCGGCCAGCAAATTATCCACCGGCGCTTTCAATCGCGGCCAGAATCTGCTCTACACTCTCAATGGCGGCGGGCAACGCGTCAGCTATTCCAACACGATTGCGGACACAAACAGTGGCGTCACCGGACTCAGCGTCACCGCACTCAACACCGGCACCACCACCGTTCAGGTGCAGAACGACTCTTCCGATCTCAAGACTGCCATCACGAATTTCGTTGCTGACTACAACAAGGTCCAATCGCTGATCGACTCACAGACCACCGTCAGCACAGACAGCCAGGGCAACGTCACACCCAGCCCGCTGACGGGTGACTTCACGGTTGCCGATGTCGCCTCAAAACTGCGCAGCGCCCTGTACGGCCAGATTAGCGGATTAACCGGGGACATCAATCAGTTGGCGACGCTCGGCTATAGCACCAACGGCCAGGACAACACCATCGCGCTGAAGGACAGCACCGCGTTGGACAACGCCTTGAACACCGATCTCAGCGGCGTTCAGGATTTCTTTACCAACGCCACCAAGGGGATGGCGGTCAACCTCAGTTCTTCTATCGACAATCTGGTTGGCGACAATGGTTCGCTGGTCAGTCACCAGACCCTGCTGACCAAGCAATCGACCGACATTGACAATCAGGTCGCTGCCATTGAAAAGCTTGTGCAAGCAGACAGCACCCGTCTCACCAACGAATTCATCGCCATGGAACAGGCTCAGGCGCAAATCAACCAGCAACAGACGTTTCTGACCCAAGCGATCAACAGCAATACGTTATGAAATTAGGCGTTGGATTTGTTTTGGTCCTCAGCTCTCTCCTCTCTGGGGGCTGTGCGTCAGGACCCTCGGGCCATCCGACGGCTTCGTCCTTGAACGTTTATCGTGCTGCGTCACAGCTTCCAGCGGAACTGCGCCGCGTTGCCGTATTGCCGATGACGTGCGAGGGCAATTGGATCGCCAAGGAGGGCCGCACCGCGCTCCAGCCCATCCTGCAGACCGAACTTGGCAAGACCCGATATTTCGAGTTGGAGTTTCTTTCGGCCGAGCAAATGCGCGCCATTACTGGACAATCGGAATGGACCAGCGATGCCCGTTTGCCGTCCGATTTCTTCGCGCGATTGCATGAGGTCACCGGCTGCGACGCGGTGTTTTTCTGTCGCTTGACCGTATTCCGTCCTTATCCGCCGCTTGCGGTGGGTTGGAGCCTGAAATTGGTCGACGTCCAGCAGCGGCGAATCGTGTGGGCGATCGATCAGGTGTTTGATGCGGGAATGCCCGCGGTAGCCTCCAGGGCACAGGACTATTCCAGCCACAACATTAGCGAGCCAGGAGCCCTGCGTGAATCCGACGGTATTCTTGAGTCGCCGCGCTGGTTTGGCCAGTATGCGGCGGCAGCAGCCTTGGAGACGTTGCCGACGCGCTAAAGTTTTCGAGCCAAACTGCCGATGAAGGAAGTATGGAAGTAAACCCAAATGCTGGCACGGGTCCCGCCCAGCGGGTACTGGGCAAGCAGGCTTTCAGGTCGAGCGCCAAACCGTCGGCGGCCGATTCCGTTTTCTTCCAGGGAGCCGACGCGATTGGGAACGCGTTGCAGCAGACACCTGACGTTCGTCCCGAAGCGGTCCAGCGGGCGCGCGCATTGACGGGGGGGATGGAGTACCCGCCGCTGCCGACGATCCGGGCCATTTCCCACCTGGTCGCCTCCAAATTGAATCAGACTGGCGGCGAGGAATGATCTCCAGACAGGCTTCCGTCCCATGACCTTGCAGGCCAACGTCGCCCAATCTTATCGACGCGTTGCCACGCAGACGGCCGGTCCCGGCCAACAGGTGGCCATGCTCTACGACGGCGCCATCAAATTCCTCGAGCGAGCCCTGCTGGGCTTCGAGAACAACGATCCGCTCGAATTCAATCAAGCCATTCACAACAACGTCACCCGCGCCCAGGCGATCATCCACGAACTGAACAACTGCCTGAACATGGAAGCCGGTGGCGAATTGGCCGCAGCGTTGCGCCGCCTTTATACGTATTTTGACTGGCGCCTGGACGAGAGCAACCGGTTCAAACGCTCGGCCGGCATCCAGGAAGTCATCCGACGTCTGACCGTATTGCGCGACGCTTGGAATCAAATGCTGCAGCAACGAGAAGGCGCTCCCGCTAGCGAGAGGCCTGAGCCATGAGCGATTCCTCTCACCTGCAGCGGCTGCGGGATGCGTTGCGTGCATACTACGAGCAATGGCGCACATTGACCGAAACCGAGGGTGAAGCGATCGTGGCAGGCCGCTGGCCGCAGGTGGAACAACTCCAGAAAACTAAGTCCCAACTTCAAGTCCAAATCGAGGACGCCCACCGTGATCTGCGGTCTGCCTGCAATCCTTCCGGGGCCGAGACAAGGCAAATCGAGATGGAGTTTCGGCCCGTTGTCGAGCATCTCCTCGCGTTGGAAGAACGCAATTCACGATCCCTGGATGCCCACAAGCAGCGCATGACGATGCAAGGGAAGGAATTGCGGACCGCGGCGCTCACCTTGCGTCAAGTCCGCCAGACATACGCGCCCACGCGTCAGGCGCTCTGGCAATCCTATTCCTGAGGGCATCATGAATACGGCGGAACGTTTCATGGTCTGTGCTTCGGCCAACCGCGTTCTGGTCGTGGACGACGAAGAACCCATTCGCTTTGCCTTGAAGGCCACGCTCGAAGCCTCCGGTTTCGAAGTCATGCTGACGGAGGGAGTTCCCCAGGCGCTGGAGCGCATTCAACAGGAAGAATTTGCGGTCGTACTCTCGGATTATAAAATGACGCCGGTCGACGGTTTGGAGTTTCTCAAGGCTGTCGGACGCGTACAACCGAATTGCAGCCGCCTGATGCTGACGGGTTTTGCGGATGTCACCCTGATGATTCAGGCCATCAATCAGGGAGAGATCTACCGGTTTTTGGTCAAACCCTGGATTCGCGATGAGCTTGTCAATGCCGTTCGTGAAGCTTCCCAATGCTACCGCAGTGCCAGCCTCGAAACGGCGCTCCAAGCGGAGATGAAATTGATGAACGAAGAGTTGCGGCGCCTGAACGGGTCTCTGTCCGAACAACTCACCCAGGGCCAGGCGCAGAAGCGCGAATTGGAGAGGCTGAACGGCGCGCTGCACGAAAACCTTCGGCGAAGCGTGGAGCTGTGTTTGCACACCCTCCAGACCTTTCATCCCAGCCTGGGCATCAATGCCCGGCGCGTGCGGGCTTTGTGCTCCGCAATGGCCGATGATCTGAGGCTGCCGGCCGATCAATGGCGCGTCCTGGAGATCGGCGCGTTGCTGCACGACATTGGGCTCCTCGGTGTGCATCGCGACTTGATCGATCGCTGGCGGGAGAATCCGGAAGGATTGAGCGATGCCGAGCAGGCGTTGATCCAACATCATCCCGTGATTGGAGAGGAATTGGCCGGTTTCTCCGAAGATCTGAAGGACGTAGGAACGATTATCCGCGCTCATCACGAGCGTCACGACGGTTACGGGTACCCCGACGGGCTGCAGGGTGACGACATTCCGTGGCTCGCCCGCCTGCTCGCGGTGGCTGTCCGTTACGCCGAACACCAGTATAAGGGACGTGACGCCGTGTTCGAGATCACGGCGACTCGCGGAGCGGAATTTGATCCCGAGGCCGTCCGCGCTTTGGTGCGTTCCCTGCCACAGGCGGTGTTACCCCGTCAGCAAAAAGGTCTGCTGCTTTCCGAACTTCAGCCCGGGATGGTGCTGGCGACCAGCGTGTACAACACACAGGGATTGCTGATCTTTCCAGAAGGACGACCGCTGACCGAGAACTGGATCGCCAAACTGAAAGCCCACGATCGCGTCAGTCCCTTGAATCAGTCCCTTCAAGTCTTCGCCTGAACTGTTGAAATTGGGTTGGGGGAGCGTGCTGCTGATCCCCCGTGTCTCGCAGGTTGCCGGGCCACCGGATCCATCGCCAGATCGCGCTCAAGTAGCCAGCCAATTCTGCCGATTTAGTTATCACCAATGAATCGATTCGTTCCTGTTTTGGCGACAGTGCTTTTTGGTGTCGCTGCAGTGGCGGCAGCACCCCGTCCGGGCTATCTCAACGTGATCGGACCGTCAGCGCTGCGCTTCCGCGAAGCGCCAGCGGTCCAAAAATCTTCCTTGCCGCCGCTTCCGAAGGACGAACCAACGGCAGGTTTTCTGATTTCGACCAGTGTGCCCACTGCCCAAGTGGCCTTGTCGGCGACCGGTCCCGCGACGTCGACGACCGAGACGGTTGGACCGGACACCAACGAGGTTTTTGTGACGCCCCAGATGCTGGTTGATTTCTTTCACAACCGGAACACCGGGTCCGGACACAGCACGACCGTGGTCGTGCCATTCGGTTTCGTGCCGCCCGACGGAAGCGCGAAGCCATCCAGCTCCGCCACGTACCACAGTCCATGACGCCAATGAAAATGCACCCACTGGTTCAGGGAGTACTCGGCGCCGTCGGACTGCTGGCGACAGCGATCCTGGTCTCGGCAGTGCCCTCGGACATCAACCCGTCACTGGCTGGCACCCAGGAATGGATTGCGTCCTCCAACCTGACGGCGGGGGTTGAAGCCGAGGTGCAAATCAAACTGGATCTCTCGCGCCGCAAACGTTTGGAACGCGACTTCCAGCAGGCCACCCAGACGCTCGTCTCAATCATGGAGTCGGACGCAACCGATGAATCCAAGCGCACCGCATTGCTCGAGTTGGCCCTGACTGCACAACAAGCCAACGAGCCGGCACGCGCGGTGCAGATTCTCGCGCAATACGTGGATCGTTACAGCGCCGACCCCAGCGTCCCCGAAGTCTTGTTGCGACAGGCGCTGCTTTATCGTCAGATGGGTGCGCAGTCGATGGCGTTGTCGAAGTTCTACGGAGTCATGACCGCCGCGTTGAATCTCAAGCTCGACAAGAGCGGCTATCATCAACATCTGGTGCTGCAAGCCCAGACCGAGATTGCCGAGACCCGGTATTTGGAAGCTGAGTTTGCTGAAGCCGCCGACCTTTTCGAGCGGCTGCTCAAGTTGGACGAGGCGGACTTGAACAAGGCGGAGATTCACTTGAAGTTGATCCGCAGCCTTGCCGCGGCCGGAAAACACGAGGAAGTCGTCCGCCACGCGCAGGATCTGCTCACCACGTCTCCGAATGCTGCGGAAGCACGCTTTCTGTTTGCCGTTTCCCTACAGCACCTCGGGCAGAAGCAGGAAGCGTTGCGCCAGGTGCTGTTGCTGTTGGAATCACCCGACGCCACTGCTTGGAAGGAGTGCGTCGGCAACCAGATCGGCAACCAACTGTACAATCAGGGGGATTACCCCAACGCGCTCGTGATCTATCGCCAGCTCAGTCAGGCTGACACGGCGCCTGAATGGCAGATTCCCATGTTCTATCAGATCGGTTTGGTATACGAGCGGATGCACCAGCCTGAGCAAGCCGCTGTCGCATACACCAGCGCCCTTGATCGCGGTGCGCCATTGGGCGGCAACGCCGCTCCGAGTCTGCAAACAGTGCTTGACATGGCCGCCTGGCGGAAAAACTATCTGGCATGGCAAACTCAAGCCCAGCAAGCGAACCAGGCGCTTCATCTAACTCCATCCCTGAACCCAACCCGCTGAATCCAGCAGGGGCAACCCACGCGTTGCGCGAACACCTCACGTTGTGCCGCGAGCTCTTGGCGATTGTTGAAAGGGAAAACCGGTCCCTCCACAGCCCCGGGCATCATGACCTGGCCGAGTTCGTTCAGGCCAGAAAAAGCTTGCTTCCGAGGCTGTCGCAGGCTTATAAAAATCTCAAGGAGGCTGGTTTAACCTGGCAGCAATTGGGTCCGGCGGAGCGCCAGCGCCATACCGAGGCGTCTTCGTTGATTCGGCAGAACCAGGATCTGATCATGAAAGTTGTGCTGTTGGATCGCGAGAACGAACAAGCGATGCTTCGCCGTGGGCTCGTACCCGTTGCGCAACTGCCCTCCGTCAACCGTCAACGCCCAAATTTCGTTGCCGAACTTTACCAGCAACACCCTTCATAGGACGGATGCTGACAGCAAAATCAGACAGGTTTCCATTTGCGCGCACCAGTTGTGGCGGCTGTCGTGTAGGAGATCGTTCATTTAAGATGAGGAGATCAGCGCATGTCGATTGAGAAGATTCTTGTTCTGGAAGACGAAAAAGCGTTACGCAAGGCCATCGAGGAGGATCTGCGCAGCCGGCGCTATTGCGTGTCCCCCGCGGGAACGCTGCAAGAGGCGCGGGAACTCCTGGCGCGCGACTCGTTTGATCTCCTGCTGGCTGATTACCGCTTGCCCGATGGAATGTCCGTGGAGTTGTTCAAGGAATTGAACGCGCGGCCGCAGCGCCCCGTGATCATCGTGATGACGGGACACGCGTCGGTGGAATCGGCTGTGGAGTGCATGCGCCACGGCGCTTTTGAATACCTGGTAAAACCGTTTTCTCTGGACCAACTGGAAGTGGTCATCGAAAAAGCCGGCAATTACACGCAACTGGTCAAGGTCAGCCAGTGTCTCAGCCACGAACAGGATGGCGAGGCGCAGACCGACCTGCTAGGCAGCAGCGCGCCGATGGACCACCTCCGCCAGCTCATCCGCAAGGTGGCGCGCACGGAAGCCACGGTGCTGATTCAGGGCGAAAGCGGCACGGGCAAGGAACTCATCGCCCGCGCCCTCTACACGCAGAGCCCGCGCTCCAATGCGCCCTTCATCCGCGTCAACTGCGCCGCGGTTCCCGAAAGCCTGGTCGAAAGTGAATTCTTCGGCCATGAGAAAGGCGCCTTCACCGGCGCGCTGAACAAGCGCGAGGGACGGTTTGAACTCGCCCACGACGGTACGATCCTGCTCGACGAAGTCAGCGAGATTTCCCCCAATCTTCAGGCAAAACTGCTGCGGGTGCTGCAAGAACGCGAATTCGAGCGCATTGGCGGCACGCGCACCATCAAGGTGGACGTGCGCGTCATTGCCACCACCAACCGCAACCTGCAGGAAAGCATCGAAAAGGGCGATTTCCGCCAGGATCTTTACTTTCGGCTCAATGTCGTCCCCATCCACGTTCCTCCACTGCGCGAGCGGTGCGAAGATATTCCTTATCTGGCGGACCAATTCATGCAGCGGTTCGCCCGAAAACATGGCGTCCGTGTGCGCGGCCTTTCGCCAGAAACTCTGCAGGTGCTCAGCGAACATCATTGGCCGGGCAACGTGCGCGAACTGCAGAACATCGTCGAACGCGCCGTGATCCTCTGCAACGACGGGGACATGCTGGAGCCGCATCACCTGGCGCTGCTGGGTGGCGAGATGGCGCCCCGCGCGGTGGGTCGCTCTCCGCTCGGCAGGATTGCGCACCCCGCAACAGGGGATCAAGGGGAGACGTTTCCCACGCTGTACGAATTGGAGAAGCAACACATTTTTCAGGCCCTGGCACGCTGCAAAGACAACCGCACGCATGCCGCCAAACTGTTGGATATCAGCGTGCGGACGCTGCGAAACAAGCTGAACGAGTACAATGGGAAAACAGATGCTCTCGTGGCAATCGAAGACGCACCAGGCGGGTAGGCGCTGGCGTAGAGAAGTCAGTTTGCCGGAACAAGGAGGAAGTTGTGGGATGCAGTCGCCATGGCCAAAATGGCGACTGCCGGTGACTGAAAGCTCAAATTGGTGAAGCTTCTGCGCACCGAGAAACAACGGCGCCAGCAAGCCGAACAAACGCTCAAGAAATGGGGATTGTCCTGAGCGTTTCCGGTCGGAGATTTTGTTTCTACGTTCCGGCTTTCTCGGTGCAGCTTGTCGAGGTTGGCGGACAATGCGGGACCGCATCGTCCCCTGCCGGCGCGTCGGGCACACTCGCCTCGATGTGGAGCACAAGCTGGCGCAGGTTGACTGGTTTGGAAAAGTAATGATAGCCGCCGCTCACGAGACCGTTTTCCCCGGTTTCCGCCTGTGAGACCACCGATGTCAAGAACGCCACCGGAATGCTCCTGAGACCGGGATCGGCTTTGATTCTGGCGGCGATCTCGCCACCGCTCACCTCTGGCATGCAAACGTCCAGAATGACGAAATCGGGTTTGATTGCGCGCGCCGTCGCCAGAACCCGTTCCCCATGAGATTCTTCTCTCACTTCGTAGGCGCCGGTCCTCTCCAGTTGGAGTTTGAGCAACCGCATGTCCGTGATGTCGTCGTCGACAATTAGAATTCGTTTCCTTTTGATCATCGTTTATCCCTCGCCTTTCTCAGGAGCATGGCCGATGCCGCAAGTGGATGTATTTCGTTTCTTGAGAGTCACCGCTGCAATGGCTTGACGCAGCGTTGCCTGCGTGATCGGTTTCGCCAGCACCAGGTCCGGAAGCGCCGTTGTCGGGTGATTGTCCAACGGGCGATCCGCGAAGCCGGTCACCATGATGACCGGTGTGTCGGCCGCGAGTGACTTGATCGCATCGGTCATCTGATCGCCGTTCATCTCCGGCATGGCGCGGTCCGCCACGACCAGGTCGAAAGGAGTGGCGCGAAAGGTTGCCAGGCCTTCCTGTCCGTTTGTCGCCGTGACCACGGCATGTCCGTCGCCGCGCAAGTACGCGGCTTCGATATCGCGGATGTTGGGATCATCCTCCACCAGCAGGACGTTCAACGACGGCCCATGGGCCGCGCGGACGGGGGCGAGTCCCGTCGACGGCTCTGTTTGAACCGGCAGATGGATGATGATGGCCGTCCCTTTGCCGACCTGGCTTTGAATCGTGATCCTGCCTCCATGGCGTTGGACGATGCCATAGACGATGGCAAGCCCAAGGCCGCTGCCGGTTTCCTGTTTGGTCGAGTAGAACGGCTCCAGGCAACGCTGACGGACTTCCTCGGTCATGCCGCTGCCCGTGTCGCGAACCTCCAGAACGGCGTGCGCGTTGTCGCGGTGCGTGGCAAGGGTCAGCGTTCCCCCGGCTGGCATCGCATCGACCCCGTTGAAAATAAGATTCACCAGCACCTCGGTCAAATCGGCGCTGCTGCCATGCACCATCGGAACCTCCTGCAGATCGAGATCGATGTGCACCGTGGCGCCGTTGGCCATGACCTGATCCTTCCACTTGGGTTGCGTGAGCACCACGGCCTGCTCAATGATGGGCAACAAATCGACCGGCTCGTAGATCTCCGTGGCCTGCCGGTGCCGATAGAACTCGCGCAGACGATTGACGATCTTCACCGCATCCAGCGCCGCCGCATTGATCATCTGCAGGTACTTCCTGACCTTTTCCGGGTCCTTGAGGTTTTCCGGCGACGTCAACAGCAGTTCGTTGAAACCGAGAATCCTGGCCAGCGCATTGTTAAAATCATGCGCCAGTCCGCTGGCCATTTCTTCCAGGGCGCGGAGCCGTTCTTGTTGGATCACCTGCTGTTGAGTCGCCCATAAATCGGTGAGCGCCTGCTGGAGTTGGCGCGCCGTTTTTTCCAAAGCCTCGGCCGCGCGCTTGCGCTCCGTCACGTCGCGGGCGATGATCAGCAGGACGGGTCCGCGCGGTCCCATGATCAGGTTGGCGCTGGCCTCGTACACCAGACACTGCCCGTCGGCCCGCGGCAGGCGCAACTCGCGCCGCGCGTTGCGCTCCAGCAGTGCGCCGGTCTGTCTGTCTTGCGCGTGAGCGGTTGCCTCCCGCAGATCCGGGAACAAGTCCAGCAGGCTCCTCCCGACCCACTCCGCGTCGGGCTGATCCGCCAATCGTCGGGCGGAAGGATTCACCTCCAGAATGCCAAGCGTCTCGTAATCCACCAACAACATCGCGTCGCTCGCTGAGTTGAGCAGCGCCCGGTAATTCTGCTCCGACAAGGTGATTTCGTGTTCCACCACCATCCCCACGGTGATCAGGAAGGACAGTGCCGCCGAAGTCAGATACGCCGCTGCCTGTAATCCGGGCGATGATTCGATGAAAGAGAAGGCCAACAGATGCAGGCCCCAGAGTGAGAACCCGACCGCGAGGATCTTGGCTCCGGGATAGCGTTTGTCACGTCGCAAATAGAGGCCGCCCGTGTAAAAGCCCGCCGCCGCCAACAGCACAAACACAGGGACCGTAATCCAGAGTTGGACCTGAATCTTGTAGGCGGCGACATAGCTCCAGACCACCATCAGCACGATCCCCAGCGCGAGTTCCCATTGACTACGGCCTTTCCCGGTAACCTGGAAACTCCCCCAGAACATGAACAAAGCGCTGATCCCGATGCAGGCGCGCCGGGACATGACCAGAAAGGGCGCATGGGGCGACTCCGTCAAACCGATCGCGGCAGCCAAATACACCGAGTAAAACATCCAAGCCACAGTCCAGAGACTGAAATAGGATTTCTTGGTTGTGCGATTCAGATACGCAAAAAGAGCAATGACTATCCAAATACTGATGAGAGCCAATACCAACGCCGCTTTGGCCCATTCCGGTGGGAACAAAAGGCCCGATTGGTCGTATTGATTTAAAGCGATTTCAGCAAGAAAGCTCACAACCTTGACGCCAACCAGAGGTGTATGTTTGGCAATGATCTAATAGCAGCCGATATGCCGTGATCTGGCAAGGGCACGGAGTTCTTGTAGGTCTTTGTCCTACAACCAACGCCCAGGCAACAACCAGCAAACATGGCAGGAACAATTCATCGGTCGCAATTGGGTGGCGCATGTCGCAAGGCTTCGCTGGACTTTTGACGAACCTTCGCGTGCATTCAGGTGGATCCATGGTTGAAAATGCCTCGTTGACCAACAACACTCACCACTTGGTCATTTCTTCCCGGACATCGTCAATGCGCAGGTAATAACTTCCCTATATCTCTGGGCGCACTGTTGTAAGTCATTGGGCCATAGTTATCTCTACCGTTTGGCACAGCCAGAGCTAAGCGACGTAGCCAAAGGCAGAAAAAATGATCGACGCGCTGTTCAATAACCCCAATTACGTCGCCGCCAATAAGTTGCTCGACGCCACCGTGCTGCGGCACGAGGCGATCGCGAGCAACTTGGCGAACCTCGAGACGCCCGGCTACAAGCGTATTGATCTCGCGCCTTCGTTTAGCACCGAACTGAAACAGGCTCTCGGCTCCGGCGATGCATCGCGGATTGCTTCCTTGGAACCGAAGCTTCAGGTCGATCCCAATGCCGTTGCCCAGTCGCGCGACGGCAATACCGTGAATCTGGAGAGCGAAATGGCCAATCTGCAGAAAAACACGCTGTCGCACGCTCTGGAGACGCAGATGATCAGCTACCAGTTGGTGCGCTTGCGGATGGCCATCACGGGACGTTCAGCATGAGGACCACGCCATGATTGATTTTCTTCCCGGTATCAATGCCACCGCCTCCGCGCTCAATGCCGAACGCATTCGCATGGACGTGATTACCCAGAATATTGCGAATGCCAACACAACGCAGTGTGCCGACGGCAAGCCGTACCAGCGTCAGCAGGTGGTTTTTGAAACCCTGCTCAATCAGCAGGTCTCCGACCCCACCGGGGTGCAGCCGCAACCCGTTCACGTGGCGAGGATCGAGAAAGACAGCCGTCCGCCACAACTCGTTTACAGGCCCGGCGATCCCGCCGCCGACAAGAACGGCATGGTCGCGATGCCCAACGTCAATATCCACGAGGAAATGGCCGACCTGATCACCTCGTCGCGCTCGTTCGAAGCCAATCTCGCCGTGTTGAAAAACGCCCGCGCCATGGCGCTCCAGGAACTTTCCATTGGCAGAACCGGTTGATGATTGAATGAGCCCGCTTTCCTCCATCAACGCCTATATCCGCCCCAACGGGCTGATCCAGTTTCTGCCGCAGGCCGGTCAGGCCAAGGGACCAATTCCAGCGGCCGAACTCAATCAGATTTCCGATGGCGTACAGGTGGCGAAGGGCGCTGGAACCTCGTTTAGCGACGTGCTGGGCAAGGCGGTGCAGGAGGTCAGCGCGAAACAGTCCGCCGCGAGCGAAGCGGTCACCGGCTTGATCAGCGGCCAGAACGTTTCGCTCCATCAGGCGATGATCTCGATGCAAGAGGCGAATGTGTCGTTCCAACTCATGGTCGAAGTCCGCAACAAGCTTCTCGAGTCGTACCAGGAACTGATGAGGATGAGTATTTAACCTATGGGACAATCCTTTTCTCAATTGACCCGCCAGCTCGCGGCCATCTGGAAACAACTCGGCGTCAACCAGCGCATCAGCGTTGTGTTGGCCGCCCTCATCGTCATCGGCGGACTTGTCGGGCTGTCGTTCTGGTCCAGCCACGCCGATTACGCGCTGTTGTACGGCAAACTTGACGACGCCGAAGCAGCCCGGGTTGTCGGCGCGCTGGACGACGCCAAGGTGCCGCATCGCGTCGGCGGCGGCGGTTCCATTTACGTGCCCGCGGACAAGGTTTATCCGATGCGCATGCAACTGGCCGCCAAGGGCATTCCGAAGGGAGACGGCGTCGGGTTTGAGATTTTCGACAAACCCAATTTTGGGATTTCCGATTTCGTGCAGCGGGCCAATTACCTGCGCGCGTTGCAGGGAGAACTGGCCCGCACCATCAGCCAACTCGATGAGGTGGAAGCGGCGCGCGTGATGATTGTCATGCCCGAGAACCGGTTGCTGATGGACAGCCAGAAGCGCACGACCGCCTCGGTGTTCGTCCGCCTGCGCGGCAGCGGCGACTTGTCCTCTTCCGCGGTCAATTCGATCCGCTTTCTGGTGGCCAATTCCGTCGAGGGCCTGCAGCCGAGCGCCGTCAGCGTCGTGGACAATCGCGGCAGCGTGCTTTCCGGCAACGAGGAGGAAAACACTGTCGCGGGTGTGAGCTCCGGACAACTGACCAGCCGCCGCGCCATCGAACAATATCTGGGTCAGAAAGCGCAGGGGATGCTCGAGAAGGTCCTCGGCGCCGGTCAGGCCGTTGTCCGCGTCGCAATCGAATTGAACACGGAAACCATCAACCGCACCGAGGAAAAGTTTGATCCCGACGGCCAGGTGGCGCGGACGACGACGTCAACGGAAGAATCGAACAATTCCACCACGCCGAACAGTGGGGGCGTGGTCGGCGTGGTCGCCAACAACGGCGCCGAGACCAACGCCAGCAGCCTTGCCTCCTCCACGGCGACCACGATGAAACGCAAGACGGTCAGCAATCAGTTCGAAATCAACAAGACCGTCAGCAACATTCTTCAGGCGCCGGGGGGGTTGAAGCGGGTCACCGCCGCCGTGTTTGTCGCCGCCAAAATGGAGGGGACCGGTGCCGACCGCAAGGCCGTGCCGCGCGCCCCGGAGGAAGTGGAGAAACTTCGCAAGATCGTCCAAAGCGCCCTCGGCCTTCAACCCAACGATCCGCTCCGCAAGGACGAAGTCACCCTGGAAGAGATGCCGTTCACCGACACGTTCCCCGTCGAGGTCGCGCAACAAATCCAGCAGCAACAAACGCACGCCATGTGGTGGGACATCGCCCGCAACGCCGGCTATGTGCTGTTGGCCCTGGGCATCGTGTTCATCTTCCTGCGGATGCTGAAGAAAGCGTCGGCTGAAGGCGCATCGCTCGCAGTGCCCGCGGGCGGGAACGGCAACGGCGCGCGCACCGATGAAGGGATTGTCACCGTCGAAGTCCTGAACCGTCTGATTCGCGAGAATCCAGCCAATGTCAATCACGCCGTCCGCGCCTGGTTGCAGCGCAGCGGCCAATCGCCACAGAATTGATGGGCCATGAGCGCTGCCACAATTGATCCAGCACAAGCGACTCCGGTCGACGCGTCCAAATTCACGCGCGAGAAAAAGCTGGCTGCGCTTCTGATGGTGCTGGGTTCCGAAAGCGCCGCGGAAGTGTTGAAGGGGCTTTCGGAACAGCAGGTCGCCGCAGTCACCTCCGCGATGACCAGCCTGCCGGTCATCGACCAGCATCTGCAACGCGAGATCCTGCGCGATTTTTCCCAGGTGGCGGTCACCGCGAGCAGCGCGGCCATGGGCGGCCTCGAATTCGCCCAGAGCACGTTGGAAAAGGCGGTCGGACAATCCCAGGCTCGACAGATTTTAAGCCAGGTCGCTCCCAGTCGTTCAACCGGTTCACCGATGCATGCGCTGATTCAGAAAGAGGTGCGGCAACTCTACGGCGCCCTCAAGTCGGAGCAACCGCAGACGGTCGCTTTGGTTGCCAGTTTTCTCGACGAAAAGAAAGCATCCCAGTTGCTGGCCCTGTTCAGCGACGAGCAGAGATCTCAGATCGTTGAACGACTCGCCACGCTCGGGCCGACCCCCGTGGCCGTGGTCGAAACACTCTGCGAGTTGCTGCTGACGAGAATTGGCGCCCATGTCACGTTCGCGTTCAGCCAGACCGGAGGTGTTCAACCGACCGCCACGGTGCTCAAGGCCATGAACCGCAACGCCAGCAAGGCGTTGCTGGACGCGTTGGAACAGCGAAACCCCGAATTGGGCAAGATCATCCGCAATGAGATGTTCACGGTGGCCGACATGGCGAAGCTGGAGATCGCCGTGCTGCAGAAGATTCTCCGCGAAGTGGACTCTCGCACGCTCGCGACCGCGCTCAGGTCCGTCAGCGATTCGGTCAAAGCCAAGATCCTGTCGGGTCTGTCCAAGCGCGCCGCCGAGGCCATCGAGGAAGAAATGAGTTTTCTCGGCAAGGTCAAAGCCAAAGAGGTCGAGGCGGCCCAACAGGCTCTTATCGATACCGTCCGCCGCCTGGAAACCGAAGGCCAGATTGAAATCAACGAGGAGCCACCCGCCTGACGCCATGGCCCAGACGATCCCCTTTATGAATCCGGTCCGAGGCGTCCACCTCGCCGTGCGAGCGCCTTTCCCGCCCACCCAGCCCGGGCTGACGTCTGCGGATACGGAAACAGACCGTCGCGAACGCGCCGCCTACGAGCGCGGCCGTCATGAGGGAGAAAACGCGCTGCGGGAGCAATTGCTGTCGCAGCGGAACGAATTTATGGAACTGCAGCGCGGGGTACTCCAGTCCCTGGACGACGTTCTGCCGCAGGTGAAGCACGACGCTGAGACCGCTTTGATTACCCTGGCACTCGAAGCGGCACAAAAGCTTGTCGCCGGGTTGCCTGTGTCCGCGGAAATGGTCGAGGCGGTGGTGCGGGAAGCCCTGGCTCAAACCAAAGACGCTGTAGACGTCACCGTGTTGTTGCATACCGAGGATTTCGCCCTGCTCCAGAAGCACCAATCGCCCTTGTTGTCCGTGTCGCCGGGACATCCACCGATCCATTTCCGCAGTTCCCCTGAAGTCACCCGCGGCGGCTGCTTGATCCAAACGCATTTCGGCATTGTGGACGCGCGACGTGAAACCAAGGTGGAACTCCTGAAGAAGAGTCTGCAGTCATGATCGAACTGATGGACAGAACGGCCGGTTCCGGCGACCGCCTTTCGCGGTCGATCGGTCGCGTTCAAAAGACGCGCGTGGTCGAATCCCGTGGCCGCGTCGTCCAACTCATCGGATTGGTGATCGAATCGCAAGGCCCGCCGGCGGCGATGGGCGAAGTCGTCCAAATTGAATCGCCGCGCCACGGTGGCGCGACTCTCGCCGAGGTGGTCGGTTTCCGCAATTATCATCTGCTGTTGATGCCGCTGGGCGAAACGCACGGCATCCGCGTCGGCAGCGAAGTCGTGGCGACAGGGACAGCGTTGCAGGTGCCGGTCAGCGACGCCCTGAAGGGGCGTGTGATTGACGGGCTGGGCAACCCGCTGGACGGACGCGAGGCGGTTCCGGCCGATCGTTCCGTCAGCGTCAGGAGTTTGCCGCCGCATCCGCTGAAGCGGCAGCGCATCCGCCAACAATTTCAAACCGGCATCAAGGCGATCGACACCTTCATCCCCTGCGGTCGCGGCCAGCGCCTGGGGATTTTTGCGGGAAGCGGCGTGGGCAAATCCACGTTGCTCGGCATGATCGCCAGCCAGGCCGAGGCGGACGTGAATGTGATTGCCATGATTGGCGAGCGCGGCCGGGAAGTGCGCGAATTTTTGGAGAAAGATCTCGACGACGCCGGCCGCCGGAAATCGGTCGTGGTGGTCGCCACGTCGAACGAGCCCGCGCTGGCGCGCGTGAAAGGCGCGTTCCTGGCCCTGGCCATCGCCGAGCATTTCCGCGACGAAGGCAAGAACGTATTGCTGATGATGGATTCGGTGACCCGTTTTGCGATGGCGCAACGGGAGATCGGTCTGGCGGTGGGCGAACCGCCCGCGACGCGCGGTTACACGCCGTCCGTGTTCTCGCTTCTGCCGCAACTGCTGGAACGCGCCGGTATGGGCGAGCAGGGCTCCATCACCGGCCTGTTCACCGTGCTGGTCGAAGCCGACGACATGAACGACCCGATTGCCGACGCCACGCGCTCCATTCTCGACGGTCACATTGTGCTGACGCGCGAATTGGCGACCCAGAACCATTACCCGGCCATTGACGTGTTGGAGAGCGTCAGCCGCCTGAATCGTGACCTGCTCACCTCCGAGCAACTCGAACTCGCCGCCGCAGCGCGCGAGCATCTGGCCGTGTATCGGCGGAACCAGGATCTCATCACCATCGGGGCGTATCCAGCTGGCAGCAATGCTGTGATTGATGAATCCATTCGCCTGCACGATCCGATGCGCCGATTCCTCCGCCAGGCAGTTCATGAAGGCGGCAAGATCGCCGAGAGTTGGCAGTCATTGCACGCGGCGATGAACGGGAAGGAGAAGGCGAAATGAAGCGATTCCGATTCTCGTTACAGGCGTTGCTCACGGTGCGCCAACGGCAGGAGCAGCAGGCGCTGGAAACCTACGCGAAAGCCCTGGCGGCCCAACAACAGGCTGCCAATCGGTTGCTCGAAGCCGAACGGCAATGCGAGCAGGCATGGACGTTGAGCCGGCAGCGCCGGGCTTCGGCCGTTCCGGCCGTTCATCTGGCCCAACTCGAGGATTATTGCCGCTCGATGGACGAATTTCGGGAACGCTGCGCTGAAGCATTGCGGCATGCGCAACAGGTCGCGGCCGTGGCGCTGGAGAAATTCCTCGCCACGCGCCAGGCCCGCAAGGCGGTGGACAAGTTCCAGGTACATCAACACGAACGCTACGACCTGGAGGCTCGCCGCGAGGAACAGAAGATGATCGATGACCGGGCACAACGGGGAGCGATGGCGATCGCCGGGCGGTTGGACGCGAGCGAGAGGTGGAACTGACATCATGAAATTGCTTCAATCCAGGTGGATGTGCGTAGGGTTCGGCATTCTTTCCTACGTGAGCACGACTGTGGCGGTGTGGCGCTCACCCCATATCAAGTTTTCGGACCATAAGAAGGTGTCTGGAAAGGCTACGGCCCAGGCGAAACCATCGTGGGCATTTCAGAACCCCGAGGTGGACCAGCTCATCTCTGACTTGCGGCAACAAAAGGACACCCTCGCCGAGAAGGAACGTCGACTCAACGAGCTGGCCACACGCCTGAAGTCCGAGCGCGAGGAAATTGGCATCGTCACGCAGCAGGTGGCCCGGTTACAGACGGAGTTCGACCGCAACGTCGTCCGCGTGCGCGAGGAGGAGACCGCCAATCTCAAGCGGCTCGCGAAGATTTACGGGGCCATGTCACCCGAGGGCGCAGTCAGCATTTTGAAGGAAATGAATGACGACGACGTAGTCAGAATCCTCGTCTTTATGAAAGACGCCGAGACGGCACCGCTCCTGGAACTCCTCGCAAAATCGGGAACGCCCGATGCCAAGCGTGCTGCACAAATTTCGGCACGACTAAGAGCCGCTGTGTATCGCAACCCCACTCCCCAATCCTCATGAGGTCCGAATGATTGCTGCCAAAGCTTTTCCTGCCGACTTTCTGTCGTCCGTATCGGCGGCGGCAGCCGCTGAAAACGAGCCGCCGCTGCAGAGGCCGTCCGGGGAGACATCCTCGCAGAAATCGTTCGCCCACGTGATCGACCAGACGATGGGGGAGGAGCCACCATTGGAAGGGCCGGCCTCTCGACCACCACCGAACTCAAAAGAAGATAAGGACAAGCGCCAGAAGAACGACCAGGAAAAGATCAGCGACGCCATCGCTGCGCAGGCGGCCCAGACGGGGCTGCCCGCACCGGTAGTGTCGGGACCTTTGCCACGGCAGCAAGCCCCACCATCCCAGGAAACATCGTCGCCGGAAGCCAGCACAGCTCCTCCGCAGGGAATCAACCCGGCAGTAGCTGGAGTCGTTGGCTCCGTTGAAGACCAGGGTACGATCAAGTCTGGCGCGCTGGCCGTTTTGCGTGCGTGTGATGTTGTGGCAGCAGCCAGTCCCATCCTGACTTCTGAGGTTGCGGGCGCAGCACAGCCCCAATCGTCAACGCCTGTCGAGGGCAAACCATCCGATCCTTCGCCTGAAGCCGCGCCAGCGCTCGATTTGCGCGCGGATGTCGTCCACCCAGCACTTGCCGGCGAGCAACGCGCCCTGGCAGGAATGCCTGCCCCAGTGGTGTCCGCGCCGTTACCGCAACAGCAATTGGCGGGCTTCGGCGTCGATAGCGGCAGGACACCAGTGATGTCCGCGCCGTTACCGCAACAGCAATTGACGAGCACGAACGGAACCTCCTCCACAGACACCGGGATGATCCTTCCGCAAGCGACCAACGCGATCGTGTCCGGAGCCACTTTCTCGGGCGGGCAGCCGGAGGCGAAAAGACCTGTCGTGCCTGCCGTGACACGGGCTTGCGACATCCCGGAAGGGAACGATTCAGCCCATGCATCTGTGACGGAGCGAGTCGTTCCGCCCGGACGATCAGCGCGTGCCGAGGGCAAAGCACCCGATCCTTCTCCTGAAGCCGCGACGGCGATCGATCTGCCAGCGGATGTTCCTCCAGCAATTACCGGCGGCCAAAGCGTCCCGGCAGCCTCGCCGGAGCTTGCCTCCGCCCTGCCCGCTCCACCCTCTGGCACGGGGAGTGCGAAACAGGTCACCGGCATGAAAACGCAGGAAAAAACGGAAAAAAGTTCCCCAAACGCAGCGAAGGTTTTGCCGCTGGGGAATATTGTTCCAGACACGAACGCCCGCGACACTGTTGAGGCGACACCGCGCGTCGCGGGTGTTTCGGATCGTCCTGCGGGGAATGGAGAAACAAACCCTGATGCCTCCCCACTCACTGGCATGGCGGATGTCACTCGCCTGAAATCACTCCCGATCGAGAGTCTCATGCCGCCAGAGCCAGTACGCGCACACCAGATAGAAAAAGTATTCAACGACATCACCGATCAGGTCGTGTCGTTCAAGCGTATCGGCGCCGAGTCGGTGGAGGTGAATTTGCAGCCGGACCGCGGGACGGAGATTACTCTGCACCTGAGCCTGAACAATGGTCAGGTGGAAGTGGCGGCGCGATTGCAGCGGGGCGATGTGAACTCGCTCGACGCGCACTGGTCGGATTTGCAGCAGTCGTTGGCGCAACAAGGAGTTCGGTTGGGCCAGCTTGAGCACACGGCATTCGGCCAGCACCCGGGTCAGAACCCCCACCAAACCGCTTCTTCGCAGACCGCCCAGCAGGAAGCAGGTGGACAACCTCAGCGCCAGTTCGAGCGGGCGCCCGAAAACCTGGATGAATTATCTGTTGTCGGAGCGCTGGCCGGACCATCGCGTGGACGCGCCGACCTCACCGTGTCCTCCACGCGCCAGACCTGGGAGATGTGGGCTTAAAAGGAGAATCATATGTCAGTTTCCTCAATAACATCGGCAGCTTCAATTTTCGGGCAGACCAGCGGAACGACCGATACTTCCAGCGTTCTGCCGCAACAGACTCTGAACCAGAGTGACTTTTTAAACCTGCTGGTCAAGCAACTGGCCAGTCAGGATCCGATGAATCCGATGTCCGACACGAGTTTCATCGCGCAGATGGCCAGCTTTACCAGTCTCCAACAAACGCAGGAAACGCAGGCCTCGATCGCCGCGATGCAGGCCAACGAAATGATCGGCCGCGTCGTGATTGTGCAGGGGGGAGACGGCACGGTGGACCGTGGGACGGTGGATGGAGTGCTGATGAATTCCGGAACCCCGAACATTCTCGTCAATGGCCAGACCTACACGCTGAATCAAGTGCAGACCGTGGAGCCGGCCCCAACCAGTACGCAAACGCAAGGAACCAACACGACAACCCAAGGAGCACAATCATGATCCGTTCACTCACCTCTGCCGTCAGTGGCCTCCAGCAGTTTCAAGAGGAGATCGACGTGATCGGCAACAACATTGCCAACGTCAACACCATCGCGTTCAAGTCGGCACGGACCGATCTGGCCGACTCGTTCAGCCAGACGCTGGCCAATTCCGACCTGGGCGGATCCTCCGCGATCCAGGTTGGCTTGGGCGTGGTTACTTCCGGCGTTTACAATCAATACACGCAGGGCGCGATCAACCGCACGGGCGTCCAAACCGACCTCGCCGTCTCTGGCAACGGGTTCTTCGTCGTCAAGGACCCGGTCAGCAACGAAACATTTGTCACTCGCGCAGGCAATTTTCATTTGGACAGCAGTGGGTTCCTGGTCACTCCCGGCGGATTGCGGGTGCAGGGTTTCAGTGACTCGGCCTTGACCACGATGGGCGACATCCAGATCGACGCGTCGCAGAGACCATCAACATCCGACCCGAACGCGACCATGGTTTCCTATGCCATTGACCAGCAGGGAAAGATCACTGTGGGCCTGTCCGACGGCACGGCGTACGTGCGCGGCCAGATCCTGATGCAGAACTTTTCGAACACGGCGGGTCTCGTCAAGGAGGGCAACAACCTGTACTCAGGCATCGCCAACGCCGGCCCGCTCGGTGGCGCCACTTCCCCCACGGCTGCTGCGGCTGGGACGAACGGTTTGGGCAGCATCCAGAGCGGCTCGCTGGAATTGTCCAACGTCGATCTCTCCAACGAATTCGCCAACCTGATTACGGCCCAGCGGGCGTTTCAGGCGAATGCACGGATCATCACCACCAGCGATGAGATGCTTCAAGAATTGGTCAATATGAAGCGGTAAACCACGGAACGAATTCGCCATGCCCACTCAAACTACAGAAACACCCGTTGCCGCGGCGCCCCCGGCGGGCGACGCGCCCAACGAACCGGCGCCGGACAAGGCACCTGCTTCGCCTGCGGGCGGTGGAATCAAAGCCTGGCTGCCGTTGCTGGTAACCGTGATCACCATGCCGGCGCTGGCGTACGCCACCACCATGTTCTTTTTGGTGCCCAGGATGCAGAAGTCTCTGGACGCCGCCGCACAGTCTGAGGCAGCGCCCGACGCCAAGACCAAGCCCGCTCCTCCAGAAGCCGCGCCAAAGTCCAAGGCAGCAAGCGCCGAGAAGGGCAAGGAGACGGCCGCCACCGGTTCCACGCAGAAGGACAAGACCATAAAGACCAACGGCTCGGGCAAGACGACCGTACCGCTGACCAAGATCCTGGTCAACGTCGCCGGCACGATGGGCTCGCGTTATCTGCTCGCCAACCTCACGCTGGCCGGCACCCGGAAAGACTTTTCGGAGGTGATCCAGAACAACGAGGCGCAATTGATTGACCTCGCTGCCGGCGTGCTCTCCGCCAAGACGATTGCCGATCTCGAAAGGCCCGAAGTGCGCACCGTGATCCGCTCCGAGTTGCTGACGGTATTCAACAACGCACTCGGCGCCAACTCAGTACAGGAAGTGTACTTCACGGACTTTGCCATTCAGTAAACCCGCGCACTTCGAATTTATGAGCGCCCCTACGCAGACCACCGAGTCCAGCGCCCCGATCCCGGCTTTGGTCGAAGACAGAGAGGCCACCGCCGCTGTTCCCGCAGGATTGAAGGGTCTTCGTCAAAGCGGGCTGGTCCCGGAAGTTGCGCTTCGCAAGCTCCGGGCCCTGCAGGAGGACTTTGCCCGTTCGCTCAGTGCGCGGCTCTCCATCTACCTGCGACTGGATTTTTCGGTGACCCTGGCAGGCCTTCAAACGATCAGTTTTCAAAAGTTCATCGAACGCGCCGATACGCCGTTGCATTTGATGCTGGCCAAGTTCGACCCGCTGCACGGCATCGGTGTGCTCGAGATTTCGCCGCCGCTGGCTGCGAGCCTCGTGGACCGTCAACTCGGCGGTTCGGGCAAAACCGAGGAGGCCGACCGCGCGTTGACCGATATCGAAACTGCTCTGCTCGATCAGGTGATCGAGATGGTGCTTTCCGAGTGGTGCCTTTCCTGGCGCGCGCTGCAGGAACTGAAGCCGTCGCTGCTCGGACATGAGATTGACACGCGATTCCTGAACGCGATCCCGCGCGAGACCTTGATGCTGGAGGTCACTTTCGAAGCTGCCATGAACGACTGCCGGAAGCGATTCCGCATCGGATTGCCGTACGCCAGCCTTGAGATGTTGATCCGTCGCCTCGATGGCAGTTCGGAATCACAAGCCGCCATGCCCGCGCCGACCCCGGTCGTCACCGCGCGCTGGAACTCGCATTTCGATGATGTGCCGGTCACTTTGAGCGCCGTGTGCGACGGGTTGGAACTCACCGCCCGCGCGCTGGCAAACTTGAAAGCGGGTGACACTCTGACGCTTGATCCGCAGCAGTTCAATCAAGTCCATGTCCGAATCGGGGCGATCCCCACGTTTCTGGGGTCGCCCGGCACCAGCGAAGGACGCTGGGCCGTGCAGGTCATCAGGAAATTGGAGGCATGATCAGATGAGCGCTACCACCGAAACACTTCCCAATATCGATGTACTGCTGGATGTCGGCATCAAGGTGGCCGTCGAACTCGGCAGTTGTCAGTTGCCGATGCGCGACGTTCTCCATCTCGCTCCCGGATCCGTCGTGCAGCTGGATCAGGCCGCCGATGCTCCGGTGGACTTGTACGTCAATGGCAAGAAATTTGCGCGCGGCGAGGTCATCGTCATTGAAGGCCGCGTCGGCATCAAGGTTACCGAAGTGACCGGAGCGAAGGGGTGACGCCACGAGTCAAAACCGAACGCTGTCGATGCGGCGGTGCTCCTGTGAGGCACGGGCCGTTGGCCCGTGTGGGCGTCTCGACGCTTTGTAAGAGGGTCACCGCATTTGCCTTTTTGTGGTTTGCAGTGACCCGGCCCACTTTTGCGGACGCGTCCGCGCCGGCCCTGCCCGATGCCGGCACGTCCATGTTGCGCGTGTTCGGCGCGTTGTTGATCGTGTTGAGCCTGTTTTTCGGCGGGGTCTGGCTTTTCAAGAATTCGCAGCGCGTCCTGGGGCGCCCGAACGGTGCCAGCAAACTGAACGTGCTCGAGGTCAAGTCACTTGGGAACCGCCAGGCGCTCTATGTGGTCGGCTATGGTCGGCAACGGATGCTGCTTGGATCCTCGCCTGTGGGAGTTTCCCTCGTGAGTCAGTTGCCGGAAGCCTCGGAGCAGGAACCACCCCAGGCTGTGATGCCCAGTTTTGGCGAAACGCTGCAAAGGGTGCTCAACCGAAAATGATGAAACGACGCCCGGTCATTTGGCTGTGTCTGGCCGTGCTGCTTCTGTGCTGGGGGCCGCATCCTGCGAACGCGCAGACGAACGTGGCGCCCGTCACCAACGGGCTCATCCCGTTCCGCGTGAATTTCGGCATGGAGGGGGGGCAACGCCCGCAGGACGTGGACGCGGCGATCAAGATTCTGTTCGCGTTGACCCTGCTGACGGTTGCGCCTTCGATCATCCTGTTGATGACCTGTTTCACGCGCATCGTCGTGGTGCTGTCCTTCGTGCGCACGGCCTTGTCCCTCCAGGGGGCGCCCGCCAACCAGGTGATCATTGGCCTGTCGTTATTCATGACGTTTTTCATCATGGCGCCGACCTGGGATCGAATCAACCAGGACGCTCTCCAGCCATACAATGCCAGCCAGATTTCCGGCGACGAGGCCTTGCAGCGGGCGTCCACTCACATTCGGACATTTCTGCTGAAGCAGGCCCGCGCGAAGGATGTGGAGTTGTTCGTCGCGCTGGCCAAGATCGGGCCCACGCCGCCGGACCAGTTGCCGTTGCGGGTCGTGGTGCCCGGCTTCATCATCAGCGAACTGCGCACGGCCTTCCAGATGGGGTTCCTGTTGTTCGTGCCGTTCATCCTGATCGACCTGGTCGTGGCGACCGTGCTCATGAGCATGGGCATGATGATGATGCCCCCGATGAGTATTTCACTTCCCTTGAAGTTGTTGTTGTTCGTGCTCGTGGATGGTTGGTCGTTGATCGTGCGATCGCTCATTCAAAGTTTTGCGACTTGATATGGACCCTGGATTTGCAGCCGAATTGTTGAAGGCGATGATTTTTCAGGCCATCGCGTTGGCAGCGCCATTTCTGCTGACGGCGATGGTCATCGGGCTGGCCGTCAGCCTGTTTCAAGCGGTCACGTCCATCCACGAGCAGACCCTGGCTTTTGTGCCGAAGGCTCTCGGCGTGATCGGCATGCTGCTGCTGCTGTTGCCGTGGATGTTGCGCTCCCTGATTGAATTCACCACGGCTGTCATTCAAAAGATGCCACAGATGGCGCAGTAGGGGAGCGATCCAGTGATCCCCAACGACCCCATCATCTGGATGTTGGTCTTCGCTCGCGTCAGTGCGATGCTGTCGATCTTTCCGGTGTTTTCCTCGACGTATTTCCCCGTTCATCTGCGGATCGCGCTGGGCGCCCTGCTGGCGTACTTCACGGCCACGGCGCTGCCACCGGTGACATTGCAACCCCTGGGAATCGGCACGTTGGTCGGGTTGATGGCCATGGAGATTTGCGTCGGGCTGTTGCTGGGCTTTATCGGACGGATGTTGTTTTACGCTCTGGATGTGGCCGGCGCCGTCATGTCCACCGAGATGGGGCTCATGTTGGCCGCCGATTTCAACCCGGCCAGCGGTGCGAGGTCCGATGCACCCGCCGTGATTCTGAATTTCCTGGCCATCACCCTGTTCATGAGCCTGGACCTGCACCATTCGTTTCTCGTCGGGTTCCAACGCACGTATGAATTCCTGCCCATCGGCGCGGCCCATCTGAGTGGCGGTCTGCTCACGGACGTGCTGGCGAGGACATCGGGGATCTTCCTGGCAGCGGTCCAAATTGCGGCGCCGATCATCGCGGTATCGTTCGTTGTCTCGCTGGTGTTTACCGTTTTGGGTCGCGCGGTGCCCCAGATGAACGTATTCACGGAGAGCTTCGCTTTCCGAACCCTGGCGGGGCTGACGGTATTCGGCCTCACGCTGAACCTGATGGCGCAACACATCACGAATTACCTGCACGCAATCCCCGAGGACATGCTCCGAATCGCGCAACTCTTGCGGGTGGGAAAATAGATCGCCATGCCCGTTTTTGACCCAGCCGAGGAGAAAACAGAACAAGCTACGCCGCGCAAGCTGGAGGACGCGGCCAAACGCGGCCAGTTTGCGCAAAGCGCCGAAGTGCAGACCGTGTTCGTGCTCATGGCCGGTCTGATGGCGGTGTCCTTCATGGGTCGCGAGATCTGGCAGACGCTTGCCATCACGGTGGCTCAAGCACTCGGACATTTGCATGATATACCCCTTTCAGAGGGCATGATGCAGGGATACGCGGTCGGCGGCGCGTTGTTGTTCGCCAAGATTGTCGGCCCGATCGTCATTGCGGTGATGCTGGGCGCGTTGCTGGCCGGCGGCATGCAAAGCAGGTTCAACACGGCATCGGAAGCGCTCACGCCGAATTGGGAACGTCTGGATCCGGTCGCGGGTATGAAGCGCGTCTTTTCCATGCAATCGGCGGCGCCGACGGCCTTGGCGGGGCTGAAACTCGTGTTCGTCGTCGCGCTGACCTACTCGGTTGTGAAAGAGGTGCTCAGCGATCCGATTTTCTACACATCCGTGAACGCGGAAAGGATTGCCGAGTTTTTGGCAGAATCTTCCTTCAAGATCTGCCTGCGCGTCGGTGTTTTGATGATCTTCATCGCGATCGCGGACTACGGATACCAATTCTGGAAGACCAACCGCGATTTGATGATGACCAAGGAGGAACTCAAGGAAGAGTTTAAACACACCGAAGGCAATCCGCGCGTCAAGGCGCAGCAACGGCGGCGGCGCACGCTCGTTACCTTGCGCCAACAGCTTATGGAAGTAGCGCAAGCGGATGTGGTTGTGACAAATCCGACCCACCTGGCCATCGCTCTTCGGTACGACCGCAAAACGATGCGCGCGCCGAGGATTGTTGCGAAAGGCGCGCGTGAAAATGCGCTCCGCATTCGCGAAATGGCGGCTCAGCACGGCGTGCCGATCCTGGAGAACAAACCATTGGCACGACTCATGTATCGCTATGGACGCGTCGGGGCGGAAATCCCCGCGCAACTCTACGCCGCGGTGGCGGAGATTCTGGCGTGGGTGTACCGCACCAATCGTTATCGATATTACGCGGAACAAATGGAAACGAGGACATAGACGATGCCGCCCAGCAATTCCAGACTTGGACGGTTCTTGCGTTACGGCGATCTCTGGCTGGTAATCGGATTGCTCGGCACGGTCCTGTTGTTGATCGTGCCGATTCCGGCGTTCCTGCTCGACGCCCTGCTGGCCATCAGCATCGCGCTGTCGCTGTTGACGATGCTGGTGATTTTGTATCTCCGCGAGGCGTCGGACTTCACCGGGTTTCCGTCGTTGCTGCTGTTCATCACGTTGTATCGGCTCGCACTGAACGTTGCCTCGACGCGCTTGATTCTGCTCGACGGGTACGCGGGGCACATTATCGAATCGTTCGGCAATTTCGTCGTGCGCGGCAACTATGTCGTGGGCCTGGTCGTATTCCTGATCCTGGTGTTGATCAATTTCATCGTCATTACCAAGGGCGCGGGACGCATCGCGGAGGTGGCGGCCCGGTTCACGTTGGACGGGTTGCCGGGTAAACAGATGGCGATTGACGCCGAGATGAACGCCGGTCTCATCAAAGAGGACGAGGCGCGCTCGCGGCGGCGCCACCTCGAACAGGAAGCCGATTTCTACGGCGCCATGGACGGCGCAAGCAAGTTTGTTCGCGGTGACGCCATAGCCGCCATCCTGATCACGGTGATCAATGTACTGGGCGGATTCGCCGTCGGCGTGATGCAGAAGGGGATGACCGTGGGTGAATCGCTGCAGCGGTTTACGCTGCTTTCCATCGGCGATGGCCTGGTGTCGCAGATACCGGCGCTCATCACGTCGACCGCGGCGGGCATTCTCGTCACACGGGCGGCCTCGAAAGAAAACCTGGGCCGAGATTTGTCGCGACAGTTGTTGCTGTATCCGCGCGCCGTCTGGGTGTTGTCGGGAATGATGGGAGTTATGGCACTGGTGCCCGGACTGCCGACCATGCCCTTCCTGATCATGGCCTGCGGCAGCGCCCTGCTGGCGCGCGAGTTGCAGAAGCACTGTGTTACGACGGGGGAAGCGCCTGCGGCCGTCACGACCGCCGAGGCACAAGCCGGTCGCGACAAGAACGCTGCGCCCGCCGCGAAGAACGGCAATGGCGCCGGCGAGAAGCTCGAAAGCCTGCTCACGATCGATTCGCTGCAGATCGAGTTGGGTTATGGATTGGTCGGGCTGGCCGACGGACGCAAGGGCGGCGATCTATTGGAACGCGTGACGGGCGTGCGTCGCAATTTCGCGCAGGAGATGGGCGTGATCATTCCACCGATTCGACTGCGTGACAACCTGCAGCTTGGCGCGAACGAATACCGGTTCCTCATCAAGGGGGAGACGGTCGCGCGTGGTCAGTTGATACCGGGCCAATGGCTGGCGATGAACGCCACCGGCAGCAAGACGCAACTGAAAGGCACGCCGACGGTCGAACCGGTGTTCCAGTTGCCCGCGACCTGGATTACGGACACAGAACGCAAGAACGCGGAAGTAGCGGGCTACACCGTTGTGGACACGGCTTCGGTGCTGGTCACCCATCTTTCTGAAACGGTCAAACGCAATGCTCATATCATCCTCAGCCGTCAGGATGTGCAAACCTTGCTCGACAATCTCAAACAGACGCATCCGACCGTGGTCAATGAATTGATCCCGGCGCAACTCACCGTCGGCCAGGTCCAGCGGGTCCTGCAGAACCTGCTCGCCGAAGGCGTGTCGATTCGCAATCTGGCGGGCATCCTCGAAAAGGTCAGCGATTACACCGCCGTCACGAAGAATCCGGACGAACTCAGCGAGTACGCCCGTCGCACGCTGGGAGCGCAGATTGCGCGACCCTACCAAATGGAAAGCGGCAGCCTGCGGGCGATCACACTCGATCCGAAACTCGAACAGGAGATTGCCAAGGGCATCCGACAGTCGCCGACCGAAGTGGCGCTGGTGATGGAGCCAAAGCTTGCGCATCACGTGATGGAATGGCTGTCGAAGTTTACCCAGCAGATGATCGCCGCCGGTCACCCGCCGGTGGTGATCTGTGCCCCGCAGATCCGGCTCGGATTCCGCCGGTTTTTCGAGAGCACCTTCGCGGAATTGGCGGTGCTGTCGTACGCCGAGATTCCTCCCCGCGTCGAAATTCAGAACGCTGCCATGGTCCCGTGTCCGGAATAAGCCATGCCACTGGAACAATTCATCGCTACTTCGGCTGCCGATGTCGCGCAACAGATCCGGTCGAGGCTCGGCGCCGATGCGGTGGTCGTGAATATCCGCCAATTACCGGGTCGCTGGTTCCAAAAACCCCGCATCGAAGTGCTGGCCCGCCGGACCGATCCGACAACAGAACCAACGCCATCAACGTTTGGCGGGGATCTCCTGACAGCTCCGGGGCCACTGACCGAAGGTCCCCAGTCCGAACAGGGAGACCGGCGGTCGGCAAGCGTGCCCGGTCAAGAGATCTGCGCACAATCGGATTTCTCGCCGAAGGCCGTGGCGAATGCCATGGTGGCGCAACGTTATGGCAAAACGGATGCCGCCCTGTCTCCCCGATGTGCGAGGGCTAAGGAAAAGGCTGAAAACAGCGGTCGTGCACTGCTCGAATCCGTCGGCTTGTTGCCGCTGGTTGCCGAGCGTGTGCTCGAACATATGCCGGTGACGCAGCCCCCGTGGCTGGCCGGCGAGCTCAAACAGGTGCGCGCGGCGCTGGCGGCGAGTTGGATCCCATGCAAGACCTCCCCAGTGACCGGTCTGCAAGTTTTCGTCGGCGCTCCCGGAGTCGGCAAGACCACCGCGTTGTGCAAATGGTTGACAGTGTCCGTGCTTCTGCAAGCCCGGAAGGCGCGCGTGTGGCGGTTGGATGCCAGGACTGCCAACACTGCGGAATCATTGAGCGTGCATGGCGACATCCTGGGTGTCCCCGTCGAGCGATCCTGGACCGGTAACCCGATCAGCGAGGACATCGCGTTCGTGGATTTACCGGGTGCCGAGTGGTCGGATGCGACGGCCATCAACGCTTTGGCGGACAAATTGCGGACGATGCCCGTGTCCCAAACGCATTTGGTGGTGAATGCGGCCTACGATGCCACGGTACTCCTGGAGCAGGTCCGCGCGTTCGCGCGGATGCCCATTTCCGATTTGATTGTCACCCACCTGGATGAAGAGCCGCACTGGGGCAAGCTTTGGAACCTGGTATTAGGAACGGGTTTGCCGATCCGGTTCCTGTCAGCCGGGCAAAATATTCCCGGTGAGTTTCGGGAGGCCGATGTCGAACGCGTGTTGATGCGGCTTTTCCCCTTTGATTTGGAGCATGGCAGAACGGCTGCTCCATGATGAATCGCACATGAAACTATTGTTGCTAATGGGAGGTCTTTTGGGGTTCGCCATCGGGATCGGGTTCGGCCTGGTCCACGAGCAATCGCTGCCCTCGGCTCTGGTACATGCCTGTGTTGCGCTGTACATCGGAGCCATGCTGATGCGCTGGTGGGGACGCGTGTGGATCAAGGCCTTGCAGGACGCACACAAGAAGCGCGATCATGACTAGACCTGCCACGAACTGTATTGAAGCGCCGCGTCCGCGTCCGCAACAGTTGCGCGAGCGATACAAGGCCGTGCCGGGCAGCGCAGCCGAGGGCGAGTTATTGCGCAGGCATTTGCCCCTGGTGAAGACCGTGGTGGGGCGGATTGCGATGACCCTGCCGCCGCACGTGGATCTGGACGACCTGAACAGCGCCGGCGTGGTCGGCTTGCTGAACGCGTTGCGCAATTTCGACGAAACCAACGGCGCCAAATTCGAGACTTACGCTCGTGTGCGCGTTCACGGGGCTGTGATGGACGAGTTGCGGCGGATGGATTTCCTCAGTCGCAGCATTCGTGACAAGGCGCGCAAGGTGCAGTCTGTCATGGCCGGACTCGAACAGAGACAGGGACGGTTGCCCACCGAAGAGGAAATGGCGGGTGCGCTGAAGATTTCGCTGGACGACTACTACGCCCTGCTCGATGTGATCCGTCCCGTGACGTTCATTTGTCTCGATGCGGTTGCCGGTCGCGATGGCGAGGACGGCACGGAGCATTACGAAGGCGTGCCTGACTTGAGCCAGGAAAGCCCGGTCGAAGGGGCGGCGCGTCGCGAGCTGGCAGACTTGATTGCGTCGAGAATCCAGCATTTGCCGGAGATGCAGCGCAAGGTGCTGGCGCTTTACTATTTTGAAGATTTGAGGTTGCGTGAAATTGCGGAGGCGTTCGGCGTCACGGAGTCGCGCATATGCCAGATTCACGCGCAGGCAATTCTGGCCATCAAGAGCTGGTTGCGACGCCGGGACGGGAAGGTTCAAGAATGATTGTTGTTATCGGAATGATCATCGTGCTGGGAGCGGTCCTGGGCGGATTCACGCTTGCCGGCGGCAGCGTGGGCGCGCTAATCCACGTTTCAGAGTTCGTCACCATTGGTGGCGCGGCGGCGGGCGCTTTGATCGTGATGTCGCCGAAGAAGGTGCTGATGGATATTGTCAGCGGCCTGATGCAGACCCTGAAGGGTGCCCCGCACAACCGCGCGTCCTATGAGGAATTGATGAAGGCGCTCTACGAGTTGTTCATGCTCGGACGGCGCGAAGGAATGATTGCGTTGGAGGAACACCTCAACGCCCCCAAGCAGAGCAGCATTCTCTCGAAGTATCCCTTGTTCGTGCACAACGAGGACGCGGTTGAGTTTCTGTGCAACGCGCTGCGGCCGATTGTGGACGGGCGCGTCAAGCCGGACCAGTTGAAGGTGCTGTTGGATACCGAGTTGCACGCCCGCCACGAAGAGCATGAGGCGCCGGTGGGTGTGATGACGAAAATCGCCGACGCGCTCCCGGGTTTCGGCATCGTGGCCGCGGTGATGGGGATCATTGTCACCATGGGAGCCATTGCCGGGCCGCCCGAGCAGGTCGGCGAAAAGGTCGCCGCGGCGTTGGTGGGCACTTTCCTCGGTATCTTGCTGTCCTACGGTTTCGCTCATCCACTGGCCTCCAATATGGAATTCATCGGCCTCGCCGAGATGGTATACATGCGGTGCATCTCCTCGGCGGTGGTGGCGTTTGCCAACGGGATGGCGCCGATTGTGGCTGTCGAGGTGGCGCGGCGCAGCCTGGGCAGCGACGTCCGCCCCAGCGCCGACGAAATGGAAACGATGCTGAAGTCCGTCAACACTCCGGTAAAAGGATAATCAACCATGGCGGGCAAACACGGCGGCGGCGCATGGAAGGTGGCCTACGCGGATTTTGTGACCGCGATGATGGCGCTGTTCTTGGTCCTGTGGATCACGGCGCAAGACAAGAAATTGAAAGAGGCCATCGAGCTTACCTTCAAGCACCCCTTTATTCGCGGGCCGCGTCAGTCCTCGGGGATTATTCCGAATACCGTCGAATCGAGTCGGCCCAGGTCTCTGGAGAGCCAGAACGATTTGCCCTCGCCGCTGGAGATGGACATGCTCCGTCACCTGAACGAAGATTTGCTCAAAGTCCTCGGCACAAATCCCGAGTACAAACGCAACCAATCCGTCCAACTCGAATTCACCGACAAGGGACTGAACGTCAGTGTACTGAATCGCACACAGAAACCCATTTTCGAACCCGGCACGGCTGGGTTCACAGAATACGGCCGCTGGGTCTTCTCCACGCTGGCTTGGGAAATCGCGCGTTACAGGCGGTTTGCCATCGAAGTGGAAGGACACAGCCCCCAGGGAGAGAACACGCGTGATGCCGCCCTGGACAAATGGGACCTGACCTCCTCGCGCGCCAATGCCGCGCGGCGCGTCCTGGTGGAGCACGGGGTCGCCGCCGAACAAATCGCCAAGGTTGCCGGTTATGCCGATACACAGCCCATGCACGACACGGATCCAAAAAGCGAGGTCAACAGCCGGGTCAGCGTGCTGTTGACCGTGCCCACAACCGCCCCAGTTCAACTTTCGTTGCGCCATGAGTAAACCTTTCAAGCCATTTGTGACACTTCCATCAGCGTCGGCGCCGCCCGCCTCGCAGCCGTTTCAGGTTGTCGCCGCTCACGAATCGCACGCCAGCGTGCAGCCGACGATCACCTTGAAACGTGACGGCGACCAGATCACCCACATCATGGTCCAGTGCACCTGCGGTCAGACAATTGAACTGACCTGCCAGTACTGATTCTTCGGTACGGCAAAAACTTCACGGCCAACACGGCACGTTTTACCAGTGATCCAGCCGGCCTATAGCGCAATCTATTGATAATCAAGGTGTAATCCAATCTGGCACACCTGCTGCAAGGGAGGTTGCCGAAATGAATGTGAGCTTATATCAAGCGGCCGCAGCACTGAACGCCAATGATCGCTGGCAGGAGATCATTTCACAGAACCTGGCCGCCGGCACGGTGCCCGGGTTTAAGAAGCAGGAACTCGCCTTCAGCGCCATCGCCGCCACCCAGGCACAGGGCGCTGTGATGCCCGCCACGCAAGTCGTGACCGACTTTCAGCAGGGCCAGATTCGTCCGACCGGTGTTTCGACCGATTTGGCCATCGATGGCGACGGGTTTTTCCAGGTGCAATTGCCCGGCGGCCAGACGGGCTACACACGCGACGGGGAATTTCAATTCAACGCGCAGGGCGAGCTGGTCACCAAGCAGGGTTACCTGGTGCAAAGCGATGGCGGCACGATCCAGATCGACCGGAACAATCCTGCTCCACTTTCCATCGCGGCCGATGGCACAGTCAGCCAGGGCAGTGAGATCAAAGGCCAGCTCAAGCTCACCACGTTCAACGACCCGCACCTGCTCCGTACGATTGGGAATGGGTACTTTACCGCGACCGACCCGAACCTGATTCCATCGGCCGCCACCGCCGCAACGGTTCGCCAGGGTTATCTCGAAGCGGGCAACGTTTCGCCCGTGGCCGAGATGGCGCACCTGGTCGCCGCGATGCGGCAGTACGAAGCCAACCAGCGCGTTGTGCAGATACATGACGACCGTATGGCCCGCGCCATCAGCGAACTCGGCAACCCCAATCCTTCCTAAGAGGTTAACCTGACATGCTTCGCGCCCTCTACTCCGCTGCCGCCGGGATGAACGCCCAGCAGAACAACCTTGACGTCATCGCCAACAACCTGGCGAACGTCAACACCACCGGTTTCAAAAAGACGAAGATCGAGTTTCAGGACCTGTTGTACGAAACCCAACGCGCCGCAGGCTCCGATCAGGGTTCGGGCAACCAACTCCCCACGGGTGTACAAATCGGCCACGGCTCGCAGGTGGTCGCCACCTCGAAGATTTTTACGACGGGCGAACTGAGCAGCACGGGCGGACAACTCGACGTGGCCATTCAGGGCGATGGGTTCTTTGAAGTCCAGTTGCCCGACGGCACCAAGGCGTACACGCGAGACGGCGCTCTCAAGACCGATTCCACCGGAAAGGTCGTCACCAGCGACGGTCTGCCCATTCAAGGGTTTCAGCCAGTGCCCGCCGGCACCACCAGCATCAGCATCGCCGCCAACGGGGAAGTCACCTATACGGGCGCGAGCGGCAGTTCCAATTTCCGCATTCAACTCGTGCGTTTTGCCAACCCCGCCGGGCTGGATGCCATGGGCCGCAATCTGTATCGGGAGACGGCAGCTTCAGGGACTGCGGAACTCGGCAACCCGAGCGAGAACGGCTATGGCTCGCTCGCGCAAGGGTACCTGGAGTTGTCCAACGTGAAGGTCGTCGAGGAAATGATCAATCTCATCGTCGCCCAGCGGGCCTATGAAGTGAACGCCAAGGCGGTGCAAGCTTCCGACGAAATGATGCAAATGGGCAACAACCTGCGCCGCTGACGCCATGAAACTTTCACACCTCGTTCTTCTTTCGCTGCTCACAATCCCCGCCCGCGGAGGGTTCGTTCTCTCCTCACTCGCTTCCGAGCCCTCCGCGGATCCCTCCTCCCCACCGGTTCAGGCGCCCGCGCCGCAGCCGCGTTTGTTGGGCGGATCGGAGCTGAAGGATTTGCTTACCTCCACGCTGCAACAACAGTATGTGCAGGACCAGGGTGAATTGGAATTGAAACTGGGGCGCGACTGGAAGCCGGTTACAGTCTGCACCGAACCGGTGATGCTCCATGTGCTGGAATTGCCGACGCTTGGCGTCAGCCCGAATTTCATTGTGCGATTTGAGTTGCTGGATGGCGAACGCCACCTCGGTAGCTGGCAGATGCCGGTATCGGCTCATGTGTGGAGGGAAGTCTGGGTCGCCCGCACGGCGCTGCGTCGCGGCCAATTGCTTTCCGAGACGGAGAGGAGTCGCGAACGCCGGGATGTGCTGGCCTTGCGCGAAGCTTACGTGGGGAATGAAAACGAAGAGGCCGGCCTGGAACTCGCCGAAAATGTTCCTGCGGGTGCCCCGTTGCTGCAACGCCAACTGAAACCGCGGACGGTCGTGCGCCGTGGCCAAGTCGTGGAAGCCCTGCTGCGGGCCGGCGCGATGGCGGTTTCCTTGAAGGTGGAAGTGCTCGAAGACGGCGCTTCCGGCCAACAGGTCCGGGTGCGCAATCTGCAAACGAAGCGCGAATTTCGCGGAAAGGTGGAAAATGAAGGCACGATCTCTGTTTCTCTGTGAAGTGATGGCCGTCTGCGCCCTGGCTGGTGCGCCGGTGCTCGCCGACTCGCTGTGGCACGAGCCAACCGCGCCATCGATGTTTGCCGATCGCAAGGCGTTTGCCGTCGGAGACATCCTGACGATTGTGGTGCAGGAATCCAGCACCGCCACCAAGAACAACGAGACCAAGACCTCGAAAGCCACCTCCCTAAATGCCGCTTTGGAGACATTTTTGTATAGTCCGGCCGCCAGTACCTTGCTGACCCATGCCGGTCAAATGCCCGCCATGAAGTTCGATTCCACGCATACGTTTGACGGCGGCGGCAGCATCAACAACAACGAACAGATCGTCGCCAACGTCTCGGTGCGCGTTGTGGACGTCCTACCCAACAAAAACATGGTCGTCGAAGGCACGCGCCACACGTCCTTCGCCGGCGAACAACAGGACATCATCCTGCGCGGCATCGTCCGTCCCGAAGACATCGCCGCCAACAATACCGTGTTCAGCTACAACGTGGCGGACGCAACCGTGAAAATCATCAACAAGGGCGCGGTCACCGATACGCAACGCAAAGGCTGGTTCACGAAACTCTTCGAAGTTCTCACCCCATTCTGATGAAATCCATCCGCCGGACATTTTTCCTTCTGCTGCAGATCATCGCCACGCTGTTGTCGGGAACACCGACGGGGTTTGCCCTCGGCGTGCGCGTCAAGGACATGGTGATGGTCGCCGGCTCGCGCGACAACCAACTCGTCGGCTACGGGCTGGTCACCGGTCTGGCAGGAGACGGCGACAAGAATCCCACGTACACCGTCCAAAGCGTCGCCAACATGCTTCTGCGATTTGGCGTCAATGTTCCCTCGTCCACGATTCAGGCCAAGAACGTTGCCGTCGTCATGGTCACGGCCGACATTCCGGCGTTCTTGAAGCCCGGCGGCCGCCTGGATGTGACCGTGTCCTCTCTCGGTGACGCGAAATCGCTTCAGGGAGGCGTGCTGCTGCAGACTCCGTTGCTGGGGGCTGACGGCAAAGTCTATGCCGTGGCCCAGGGCGCGGTGTCCATCGGCGGGTTTTCCGCCGGCACCGAGGGCGGCGGCGGTGCGACCGTGCAAAAGAACCATCCCACCACCGGTCAGATCATCGGCGGCGCGCTGGTCGAACAGGAAATCCCCGCGACGATTGTGCGCAACAATTTCGTGGAACTGCTGCTGCGCGAGCCGGATTTCACCTCGGCGGCGCGAGTGGCGGCAGCGATCAACGAGAAATTCACCAACAGCGCGTCTGCGGTGGATTCCACTTCGGTTCGAGTGAAACTTCCAGAAGGCGCGGAGTCGCTGCCGGTCGAGTTCATCGCCCACCTGCAGGCGATCGAGGTCACGCCCGATGCACCGGCCCGGATCATCATCAACGAGCGCACGGGCACGATTGTGGCCACGTCTCGAATCAAGATTTCCAGTTGTGCAGTCTCCCAGGGCAACCTGACGATCACCATCGCCTCAACGCTCGACGTGTCGCAGCCGAGTCCATTCAGTCAAACGGGACAGACGGTCGTCACCCCGAGCACGGACACGAAAGTCACCGAGACGAAAGCCGCGCTGGTGGCGTTGCCGGACCTGCCGACGGTGGAGAAGGTCGCCGCGGCACTGGGTTCGCTGGGCGTGACACCGCGTGACATGATGTCCATTTTTCAAGCCATGAAACAAGCGGGCGCGCTGCAGGCGGAACTGATCATTCGATAGGCCATGGATATCGCCGGAATACAATCTCACGTGAAAGCCGCCGACATCCCGTTGGAGGGGTTGGCAGGCAATACGGCCATTTCAGACAAGCAGAAGGTGGAAGAACTGGGGCGCCAGTTTGAGGCGGTCCTGTTGCGGCAGATTCTGACCGAGGCGCAGAAGACGACGTTCAAATCAAAATACACGAACGATTCAACGACCAGCTCAATTTACCGCGACATGACGGTGCAGCAATTGGCCGACAAGATCAGCTGCAGCGGCACCCTCGGCCTCAGTAAGGAATTAACCAAGGAACTGGCCAAACAACTGCCGACCCATGAACGAACAAATTGAATTCTTGATCCATGCGCTCCGCGAGGAACTGGGGCAATACGGTGAAATGCTGGCGTTGCTCGAGCAGCAGCAACAACTTGTCATGCAGCGTTCGACCGATGCGCTCCTGCAAAACCTGGCGGCGGTCAACGCGCAGACGTCCGTCATCGAGGTGGCGCGCCGCGAGCGCGAGGAACATCAACGCGAACTCAACGCGTTGTTGCAGTTGCCGCCGGGGGGCACCTTTGCCGAGTTGTTGAAGATACTTCCCGAGCCCTATCCACCCCTGGTGAAGGCGCTCGTGGATGGTATCAACCAGTGCCTGGGGCGCGTTCGACAGCGCGCACGGCAGAATCATTTGCTGTTGAGCCGATCGGTGGAGATGATGCAACGGTTCATTTCTAGGTTGTTCCCCGCTGCCTCTGTCAATACCTACAACCAGTCGGGCAAGGTTGCCGCGCGGAACACGGTCGCGTCGTCCGTGTGTGAGGTGGTCGGATGAGCATCGGATTGTTCGGCACGCTGGGCATGGCAGCCCGTTCCCTGCAGGTGCAGCAGGCCGGCATTGAAGTGGCCGGCAACAACATGTCTAACGTCACCAACCCGGCTTATGCGCGGCAAATCCTGAACGTCGCCACGGCGGATCCCGTGGCCACCGCGATCGGCCTCCAGGGGACCGGTGTGCAGGCGGTCGGAATCCAGCAGGTCCGCAGCCAGTTGGTGGACAGTCAGATTCAATCCGAGAACAGCGTGTCGTCCTACTGGCTCACGCAGCAGCAGGGGCTGGAATTCGCCCAGGCCGACCTCGGCCAACAGATCAGCAGCGCCAGCAGCACCAGCTCCACCACTGCGGGACAGGACATCGCCAGCAGCATGGCCAGCTTCTTCAGTGAATTGCAGAATTTGTCTTCACAACCGACTTCGATGGCGGAGCGGCAGGTGTTGTTGATGAAGGCCGGCACTCTGGCCGGCCAGTTCAACCAGGTAGCCCAGCGGCTCGATGCGCTCCGCACCAGCCTGAACACTTCCTTGCAGACGGATGTCGGGAACGCCAACCAACTCCTGAACGATATCGCCGGTCTGAACGATCAGATCATCACTTCCGAGGTCAATACCGGCTCGCCGGCCAACGACCTGCGCGATTTGCGCCAGCAGAAAATTGAGGATCTTTCCAAACTGGCGAATCTGAGTGTGACACAGAATTCCAACGGCGGCGTCAATATTACCATTGGCGGCGTGATGATGGTGTCCGATAAGAACGTGCTTGATACGATGCAGACCTACGACGCCGGCGGCGGCCAGTTGTTGGTGAAAGCCACCACAGCCAACACCCCCCTCGCGATCACCGGCGGCAGCATCGCCGGCGAGATTGACACGCGCGACGGCGCGGTGGCGACGCTTGCGAACAGCATGGACACCCTGGCGTCGCAGTTGATCAGCGCCGTCAATGCGGTCCACACCGGCGGCTACAGCCTCACGGGCAGCACCGGAGCGAAATTCTTCTCGGGCGCCGACGCCCATACGATTGCGCTCAATTCAGCGCTGCTGAACAATCCGGCGCTGATCCAGGCCAGCGGCACCAACGGCGCCGTGGGCGACAACTCGGTCGCGCTGGCGATGGCGCAACTGGCCACTCAGACCAATGCCGGTCTCAACAACCAGACTTTCAGTCAGGCGTACAACGCGACGGTGGCCACGCTGGGGCAGTCGTTGGCCACCACCAATGACCAGGTGACCAATCAGCAGACCGTGCTGCAGATGCTGCAAAAGCAACGCTCTTCGATCAGCGGCGTTTCCCTGGATGAGGAGATGGCCAATCTCAGCATCTATCAGCATGCGTACGAGGCGTCGGCCCACCTCATAAGCGTGGTCGATCAGATGTTGGACACCCTGATCAATATCCAATAGGGAGAACCTGAACCATGATTCGCGTCGCCACCAACAGCTTTACCGATTCCTTGATCAACCAACTGACCCGGATCCGGGTGAACCAGCAACAGTTGCAGAACCAGGCAGCCACGGGTCTCCGGGTGCAGAACCCCGAGGACGATCCGTCCGCCATGCGCCGGATCCTGGACCTGCAGGCCGAATCCGCTTCGGTCGCCCAGTACCAGAAGAACATCGCGCAGGCCAAGCAACAGTCCACCGCCGGCTACAACGCGATGCAATCGCTCAAGACCATCTCCGACCGCGCCGGCGAAATCGCCACCCAGGCCGACGGCACCAAATCGCCACAGGACCTGCAGATTTACGCCGCCGAGGTCACCCAGCTCATCCAGGAAGCCGGACAAGTCATGAACTCGAAGTCCGGTTCGGATTACCTGTTTGCCGGCACACTCAGCAATCAGACGCCATTCGCGCTCACCCAAAACTCTTCAGGGCAGGTGACGAGCGTCACCTATCAGGGCAATACCAGCGTCCCATCGGTGGAGATCGCAGAAGGCGTTACTCTGGCCGCGTTGCCCGTCGGCGCCAACACCACCGGCAGCGGCCCCCAGGGCCTGATCACCGACAGTCGTTCGGGCGCCGACTTCTTCAATCATCTGATCTCGCTGCAAAACAATTTGCTGGCGGGCAACACCACTGCGATCAACACCACGGATCTGCCCGGGCTGCAGAAGGACTCGGAGAACGTCACCGAGCAGATCGCCACCACGGGCGCGTTGCAGGCAAGGATGGACGCCGAGACCACGATCGCGACAAACCGCTCGTCGGCCCTGGACCAGTTGACCTCGACGCAAGCCGACGCCGATATGGCGACCGTAATCATGCAACTGCAGCAGACCCAAACCGCCTATCAGGCCGCCCTGCAGAGTGGCGCCGGCCTGCTGAATATGTCGCTGCTGAATTATCTGCAGTAATGGGGGCACGGCAGTCCGCGATCGGATTCTGAGTCTGTTTCTTCGTTCTTGACAACAGCGAGGCTGAAAAATAGAGGAAGAGGGTACGCGGACGTCGCCCACAAGCCCAGGCTAAAAGACGATGCAGAGAACCCAAAAGCGCGTTCTCATTGCTCTCGGATATTACGATTACCGTCTGCACCGTGGCATTGAGAAGTACGCGCAGGAGCACGGCTGGCATCTCTCGGAAGATCTGGCGAGGGAGAAGGTCATTCCCTGGGGGTGGGAAGGGCATGGCATTCTCGCCTGGCTGGCGGGCGACGATGATCTGGCCGGGTTCGTGGTGCACACTGGCAAGCCGACGGTGGACTTCAGTTTTCGCCGGCCGCACCTGCTGTTTGCCCGCGTACTCGAAGACCATGCCATGGCAGCCCAGCTCGTGGCGGACCATTTTCTCACGCGCGGTCTGAGAAACTTTCTCTATTACAGCGATGTCGACAATTGGGTCTATGAAGAACGCGGACAGGCATTCGTGGGGGTGCTGAAGCAGGCGGGACTCGAATGCTCGTGGCTTCGCTGGTATGCTTCGCCCGAATTCCGCAACGACCGGAAAGCGTGGCAACACAAGCGCGACTGGCTGGCCGGCCAACTGAAAAGCGCGCCCAAGCCGCTGGCGGTTTTCGGCGCAGCCGACGGATTGGCGATGGATGTGATGGAAGCGTGCGAACGCGCCGGCGTCACGGTCCCGGAGGAGGTGGCCATCATCGGCGCGGGGAATTCCCTGTTGGCGGTGGACGCGATGAACACGCCGATTTCGAGTGTGGACGGCAACCTGGAATTGGTGGGCTACCGGGGTGCGGAGTTGCTCGATCAGTTGATGGACGGCAAGCCGGCGCCGAAACACCCCATCCGGATACCTCCGGCCGGCTTGATTGCTCGGAAGAGCAGCGATCTGATGGCGGTGCAACACCCCGGCATTGCCAGGAGCCTGAAATTCATCTGGGAGCATTACCACGAACCGATCGGCATTGATGATCTGGCCAGGGTCGCGGTCATGTCGGTGCGCGGGTTCCACCGGGTCTTCCTGAAACAGGTCGGTCGGCCACCCAAACACGAACTGAATCGTGTCCGCATCGAGCGCGCGAAGAACTTGCTGACTTCGTCCACCGAGAAAACGGAGAGCGTTGGCAGGATGTGCGGCTATCAAAGCGTGAACAGTTTCTGGGTCGCCTTCCGTCAGGCCACGGGAATGACGCCCAAACGATATCGCAGAGAGTTCAGCCGTTATCCGGAGACTTGAACAGGGCGCCGGGTGTAAGAGTGCGCCGAAGGTTCAGCGTGTGCCTGGAAATCGGCAAGAGTTGCGAAAGCAGATCCTCCGGCGTCGAAACCCGGCCCAGGCTCCTGCTCGATCATCTCCCTTCCAGACTCCAGATGCCCCTCCATTCGAAGGCACTTTTTTCAATCGTATTGGCAGAGCCGCCAAATTGACAGGCCACCGCGGAAAGCCAATACTGGCCCGGCAAAGTGAGTTGTGAAAAGCGAGTCGTGGAGAAGGGGACTCGTGGATGAGTGGCCATTCCCGCCTTTTACGAACCGAACGGAACATGAGATCAATGGGCGTAGCCGTGATGGGTGAAAGCAGGGTAACCATAACCAGTTGCCCGCATCCACAACTAGATGAACACACCAGCGGCTGCGCCCACAATTTCCAGACCGGGCGTGAGCGCACAAGGTTTTTTTTGTGGCCTGTGCGTTTCACAGGTCGGCAGGGTCGCCACCAAAGGCGTCAGAGAAAGAGGGCATTCGTAAACCAGCAACGAGCTATTCCGAAGGGAGATTCGAGTCCATGAAATCAACCACCAGTTCAATGCATTTCACCAAAACGACGTTGGTGGGTCTGTTCTGCACCGCGCTTGGGTACCTGGGGTCCACCGCCAGCGCACAGAACATCTTCGTCAAGCTGTCGACTTCGACCTCGGTGTCGAATTCGACAGCGGCCGTCAACCCTCCGTCTGGTTATCCGTACAGCGCGGCGGCCCCCTTTGCCGGCACCAGTTGGAATGTGATCGGCATCGCCAACAAAGTTCCAGCCGGGACGACGGCGCCCTTCGACACGAATCTTTACGTCAACGTGCCGTTGGTGAATTCTTCCGGGGCGTCTATTGCTCCCACCATGACCGTTTCCTATCATATTGGCACTTCCACGGGCACGCGTACCGAGCCGTCCACCGCCAACGGCGAAAACGTGATCCAGCCCGGTGGCGTGATGCAGAACGCGTGGCGCAATTTCTCGACCGGCAACTACGTCACGTTTACGATCACCAACTTGACCGCCAACGGGCAGTATGGTCTCTACATTTATGGCGGCACGACCACCTCGGGGCAGGGTTGTCAGTCCACCAACATTTCCGGGCAGGCGCAGACCGTCTCGACGACAAACAACCTGGCGAACAGCAACGGGGCTTTCGGGGCCATCTGGACGATCTCAGGCGGGTCGACCAATCTCATGCCTCAAGGGAAGACGTGGAACTTTACGACCTGCGCAGCGGATGCCAACGGCGTCTTCAGCTTCCGATATGGAGTGCCCTCCGACAGCAATTTCCGATTCTATAACGGCTTCCAGCTTGTGCCGCTGTCGGCGGTCGGCGTGACCGGTCCCACGAACCAGACGATCATTGCCGGCAACACCGCCACGTTGACCACCTCGGTCTCCGGATTCCCCCCCCCGACGCTGCAATGGTTGGAGAACGGCACGAACGTGGTTGGCGCCACCAACGCGACGCTGGTGCTGCCGAACGTGCAATACTCTCAAAATGGTTTTACATACTCGTTGGTTGCCAGCAACGCCGTCAATCTGCTGACCAACACCATGACGCTGACAGTCCTGGTGACGCCCGCCATCGGCAGTCTGCCCAACCAGGCGGTCTTTCCCGGAACGGACGTTGTCATTAGCGCCACGGTCACCGGCGCGCCCGCGCCCGCGTTGCAGTGGCAACTGAATGGCGTGAGCCTCACGGACGGCCCCACCACGAACGGCGGCTCCAGCATTTCCGGCAGCACGACCAGTACCTTGACGGTTACGAACGCTCAGACCGGCGACAGCGGCACCTACTGTCTGATCGCCAGCAACAGCGTGAGCGCCGTGACGAACTGCATGTCGCTGTTGGTCTCCTCCAACCCCGTTCCGCCGGAAATCACGGGTCCGACGGATCAGACCGTCATCCAGGGCAACAGCGGCACATTCAGCGCCTCGGTCATCGGCTTGCCGGTGCCGACGGTGCAATGGCAGGAAAACGGGACGAATATCGATGGCGCCACAGGTTATTCGATTACCCTGACGAGCGTTCAATTCGCCAAGAACGGGTTCGTGTACTCGATCATCGCCAGCAACAGCGAGGGCACGGCGACCAACAGCGCGACGTTGTACGTGCTTGTTCCGCCGAGCATCACCAACCAACCGCAGAGCCTCGTCGTCACCAATACGCAGAGCGTGTCGTTCGCGGTGGGGGCGAGCGGTGTGCCCGCGCTGTTCTATCAGTGGTACAAGGGCGCCAGTCCCATTTCCAGCGGCGCCAATCCAACGGCGACCAACGCTACATTCACCATCGCCAGCGCTTCACCGTCGGACATCGGCAGTTATTCCGTGCTTGTCTCCAATGCCGCCGGCACGGTGACCAGCAGCAGCGCGACCTTGACGGTCAATTCGACGATGGCGGCGGTATCGCTGTCGCCGGCCAACGGAGCGACGGCCGTATGCTACGACACGCCGTTGTATGTCGCGTTTGACCGAGCACCGGTCCTGAGGAACTCCGGCTTGATTCGCATCTACATTTCCACCAACACCTCGACGCCGGTGGACACGCTCGACATGAGCTTGAACGCCGGCAACGGGACGCAAGCGCGAACCATTGCCGGGGAAAGTTTCAACACCTACCTGGTCATCATCACGGGCAGCCAGGCGGCGATCTATCCGCATCTGGGCGTGTTGACTTCCAACCGCACCTACTACGTCACGGTGGACAACGGCGTTTTCGCCGATACAAATGGCGCCTTTTTTGCCGGCATTACCGACACGAACGCGTGGCGGTTGAGCACCAAGCCCACCGGCCCGGCCAATACGAACAACTTGGTCGTTGCCGCCGACAACAGCGGGGACTTCTGCACCGTGCAGGGTGCGGTCGACTTCGTGCCCGGCGCCAATACCACCCCCAGGCTGGTCAACATTCGCAATGGCAGTTACGTGGAAATCGTGGATGTTAATGGCAAGAGCAACCTGACCTTTCGTGGCCAGAGCCGCACCGGCACCGTAGTCGGTTATGCCAACAACGCGATTATCGCCCCCGGCGGCAACACGCATTCCCGCATGGCATTCAAGGTGAATGCCAACGACATCGCGATTGAAAACCTCACCGTGCTCAATCGCACACCCAAGGGCGGCACGCAGGCGGAAGCGCTGATGCTCGAAACCAGCATCAAACGGTTCATTCTGAACAACGCCGAAGTGGACAGCTACCAGGACACGATCCTCGGCAATACGATCGGCACCCAGGCCTATTTCAACAACAGCCTGATCCAGGGCGACGTGGATTACATCTGGGGGGGAATGAATCTGTTCGCCACCAACTGCGAACTCCGGACCCTCACCGCGGGCGGCAATATCACCCAGGGGCGAAGCGATCCCTCCAGCAACGGCATGGCCTTCGTGAATTGCCGTCTCACGGGTGCCAGCAACGGCGTTGTCAATATCACACTGGGCCGGGCGATCAGCGTTGCGAGCAGCACCGTCGCCTTCGTCAGTTGCCGAATCGACACGAGTACAATCATTGGTTGGAATTCGGGAGACATTGGCAACCCTAGTTTGGGCTTGCGCTGGTGGGAATATGGGAACAGCAATCTGACTGCCACCGCGGCAGCCGTTCTCAACGGCATCCAGTTGACCAACGGCGATGTCAACCTGACCTGTGCCCAAAGCGCCTTGTGTTGGCTCAACGGCTGGTCCCCACAATTGGCGGTCAACATCATCGGGCAGCCTACGAACCTCACGGTCAACGCCGGCCAGACGGCGACGTTCACCGTCAGCGCCACCGGTGTGCCGGATCCCACCTATCAGTGGCTCAAGAACGGCACCAACATCCTCGGCGCCACCAGCACCACGTTGGTCATTCCCAACGCACAGGATGCCGACGCCGCGGCTTATTCGGTTGTTGCGTCCAACAGCGCAGCCGCCGTCACCAGTTCCAATGCCACGTTGACCGTGATCGATGTGGCGCCCTCGGTCCGCTTCACCGCCAGCCCGACTTCCGGCACAGAACCGTTGACGGTGACCCTCACCGATGCCTCGGTCGGCACGACCCCGATCAGTCTGAGTTGGGATCTGGGTGACAGCACGACCACCAACACGGCGGGCGGCGCCAGTTTCGTGCATGCGTACGGACCCGGCACCTTCACGGTGACGCTGACGGCCAGTAATTCCGTCGGCAGCAGCACTCTGGTGTCGAACAATCTGATCACCGTGTCCCTAACGGCCTTCCACGCGTGGCAACTGCAGTACTTCAGTTGTACCAATTGCCCGCAAGCAGATCCTAACGCCGATCCGTTGGGCAAAGGCATCAGCAACAGCAACCAATTCCTGTTGGGGTTGAACCCGACCAATGCGGCTTCCGTGTTCCGCATCACCTCGGTGGTGCAACAGGGTGGAACGAATACGATCACCTGGTCCGCGGCCGGTGTTCGCACGAACGTGGTGCAAGGCGCGGCGGGAGACGGAAGCGGCGGTTACAGCAACAACTTCACGGACATCAGCGGGCCGATGATCCTCAGCACCCCCGGTGACACCAGCACCAACTATGTGGATTCGAGCGGGACGAATCTGTTTTACCGGATCCGTCTGAAACCGTAAATTGGGAGGACAGCGATGGTAACGACAACAGGCTGTCACCCCCGCGTAAAGGGACGCGAGGTTCCGGTTTCCAAAAAAGCGGTTCTATGATGGGATCCAAAGGCATCGTCCAATGTCGGGACCTGCAGCCGCGGCGCACAAGGCCGGTGGCTACGGTCGGTTTCAGCCTGGCGTTTTCGTGCGCTCTCTTGCTTCTGGCGGGGATGGCCAATGCCGATCCGCGGTTGCCGACGATCAACACGAACCTGATCTTTGACGTCACCAACACGATTTTTGCCGGTGGCGCCCGCGGCGACGGTGTTTCCAACAGTACGGCGGCAATCCAGGCAGCCATCAACATGGCTTCGACCTCCATTGTCGCTAGCGCCACCGGCGGCACCGTCAGGGTCCGGGCCGCCGGCACGCTCACCAATTATGTGTCGGGGCCGATTGCCATGAAAAACAACGTCAACCTGTTGATCGACGCCGGCACCAAACTCCAGATGTTCCCGATGAGCATCTGGACCAACATCAGCACGGCCAGCACGCCATTCATCTCCGGCAGCGGCCTCCACGACGTTGAAATCAGCGGCTCGGGGACCCTTGATGGGAACGCGGGTTTCTCTTCCGGATCCACCTCGAACTGGTGGGGGAAGTCGGGAGCGAACAACCCGGAGACGACGCGGCCGCAATTCCTCAACATCAACTCGACGGCCAACCTGCTGGTCCAGGGCGTGACCCTGCAAAATCCGCCAGTGTCGCATTTTGTTTTCAAGAACAACGACACGAACGTAACCATCCAGGGCGTTGTCATCAACACGGTGACCAACTCGCCCAACACGGACTCGGAGTTCACGTGCAACAACATGCTGATCCGTAATTGCATCATCACTTGTGGGGACGACAACCTCGTCACCTCGGGGTCGAACATCACCATCTCGAATTGCACGTTCAACGCCGGGCACGGCCTGTCGATTGGCAGCTATACCACGAGCGGGATGATCAACCTGCTCGTGAGCAACTGCGCATGGAACGGCACGGAGTACGGCATTCACATGAAATCGGCCCGCGGTCGCGGCGGTTTGGTGCAAAACCTCACGTATCGCGATCTGACCATGACCAATGTAAATTTCGTGATCGCCATCTACAGCTACTACGACTGGATCGGCTCCCCTTCGCACTCGATCAACGTAACCCCATTTCAGGCCTCCACGGATTCGGTCCAGACGGTCACCAGCACCACGCCGATCTGGCAGAATATAACCATCAGCAACGTGACCGCGTCCACCCTCGGCGGGAATATCGCCGGCATCATCTGGGGCCTGCCGGAAATGGCGGTCTCCAACATCACCATTTCAGGCGTCAACATTTCCGATCCCACCAAAACCTTCTGCGTCTATAACGCCCGCAGGATCCAGTTCCTCGACTCCAATCTCACGGCGCCCAACACGACCACCAACACGCTCACGCTGTTCAACGCCGAAATCACCGTCACCAACCACGCGGCCAACACCAATCTGGTGACGCTGGGTGGATTGGCCGTGTCTCCGACCAACAACGTGTTGGCGCTCTTCAACATGCAGGTTGCCATCACCGACACCAACATGCTCGGCGCCGGCTCGATGACCCTGGGCGGGACCGCGCTGTCGTTCACCCAGGGGGCCGTGACTTTTTCCAACAATCTCAGCGTTGCCTCCGCCAGCAGTCTTGGCTTCACCAGCGGCACCAACGCGCTCTACGGCGCGCTGGGCGGCTCCGGCCCGCTGACGTTCAATCTGCCGGGAAGCAGCCTGCTGACACTGAAGGGCAATTCTTCCGGCTACAGCGGGAATATGACGGTCAGCAACGGCACTTTGCTGGTCAACAATACCTCGGGCAGCGGGACCGGCAACGGCTTGGTCACGGTCGTCAGCGGAGCGACGCTGGGCGGCAACGGCGTCATCGGCGGGCCGGTGACCGTGAACGGAACGTTGGCGCCGGGCAACAGCCCCGGCACGCTGACGATCAGCAACAACCTGGTGGTCAGCGGTGGGGCGGCGTTGCGGTTCGACCTGGGCACCAGCAGCGATCTGGTGGCGGTGAGCAGCAATCTGACCCTGGGCGGAACACTGAATGTCGCCAACGCTGGCGGCTTCACCAATATCACGTACCGGCTGTTCAACTATGGCGGCACGCTGACGTACAACGGGCTGGCCGTCGGCACGAAACCCAACTCGAACTTCACCTACACGGTTTCCACCGACACGCCCGGTCAGGTGAACTTGGTCGTGGGCAGCGCTGCGCCGACCTTGGATGCATTCGCCGCGTGGCAACTGCAGTACTTCGGCTGTACCAACTGCCCGCAGGCGGACGGGGCTGCCGACCCTTATGGCAAAGGAATTAGCAATACCAATCAATTCCTGCTCGGCCTGAACCCGACAAATAGTGCCTCGGTGTTCCGGATTCTTTGGGCAGTTCAGCAGACGACCGACGTCGTGATTGCCTGGGCGGCCGGCGGCGGACGCACGAACGCGGTGCAGACGTCCGCGGGTGACGCTAACGGCGGCTATACAACAAACTTCGACGACTTTAGCGGTCTGATCATCCTTTCCGGCAGTGGTGATGTGACCACCAACTACACTGATTCAGGCGGTGCCACCAACGTGCCGGGTCGTTACTACCGCGTCCGACTTGTCCCGTAGAAAAAGAACCACTCACCAGAACACGTATGAGAATGCAATCAACACGAATCCACAGTTTTTCGCGGGTCCTGTTTTCGTGGCTCTGTGGATTGAGCCTGTGGCTTCCAGCGGGCGTTGCCCCGTCGGCACTCGCTGCGGATGGCCCTTTGAAATCGGGCGGGGTCGCCGCGGCGACCACCGCTCCGACGGCGGCACCCCGGTTGCCGCAGATCCCTGATCGCAACTTCGACATTACGAAGTATGGCGCCGTCGGCGACGGGAAAACGGTGAACACCGGGGCGATTCAGAAAGCGATTGAGGCTGCCACAAAGGCCGGAGGCGGAACCGTTCTCATTCCCGCCGGGAGGTTCGTCAGCGGCCCCATCGAACTCGGCAACAATCTCGGCTTGCATCTCGCGAAAGAAGCGGTGCTGCTGATGAGTCCGCACTTCAATGATTTTCCGGTCGAGAACGATCGTCACCGTGATTTCATCACCGCCAAAGGGGCGCATGACCTCCGGATCGACGGCCCCGGCATCATCGATGGCCAGGGCGCGCCGTGGTGGAAGGCTTTCCGCGCGAAGGAACTGAAACCGCGTCGGCCGCAGATGATCCGGTTGATGGACTGCGAGCGCGTAGAGATCGATGGGATATCCACGCTCAATCCACCCAATACCCATTGCTCGCTCAGCAACTGCCGCGAGGTGACAATTCGCAGTGTGACGATGACAGCCCCCGGCGATTCACCGAATACCGATGCTCTCAATGTTTCCGGCGAGAACTATTCGATTACCAACTGCAAAATCAGCACTGGCGACGACAACATCGTCCTGGTAGGGCGGAGCGGAGGTGGTCCCACGGAGAATTTCACGATCACAGATTGCTCCCTCGGCTTCGGGCACGGACTCTCGATCGGCAGCCACACAGCAGGTGGCATTCGCAACGTACGGGTGGAGAACGTCAGCTTCGACGGTACCACATCGGGGATCCGGATGAAGGCCGCCCGCGACCGTGGAGGCGTGGCCGAGAATCTGAGCTATAAGAATATCACCATGAAAGGCGTCCGGTATCCCATCTTCATCAGCAGCTATTATCCGAAGGAGCCAGCGCGACCCGAGCAGGACCGGGCTCAGGCGGTTGGTTCTCTGACGCCCGTCTGGAGGAAAATCACGATCGAAAACGCAATCATCACGGAGGCCAGGAATTCGGTTATCCTTTGGGGTGTCCCCGAGCTTCCGATTGCGGATGTCGTTTTCAAGAACGTAAAGATTTCCGCCGAGACGGGCATGACCATCTACAACGCCAGGAACGTTCGCTTCAATGAGTCCGAAATCACCGCCAGCAAGGGCCCGAAATTGACGACCTATCAGGCGCAGGTGGAAGGCATGGAGGGGACGCCGGTCAAGATCCCATGAACAGATGGGAAAATGATCGCCACGGATCCAACCGGTGAGAATCCAGTAATGCAACCGAGCGTCCTCTACACCAGACCCACTCCACGCCATCGCTCATCGGGCAAGCCGTTGGCGAAACGCGCGGATAGAGGGGCCTTCAGCCGCGTGGTCCATCCCTGGATCCCCGACCAAGGGAACGGAACGTTCCGGAATCCCATCTTATATGCGGATTATTCGGACCCGGACGTAATCCGCGTGGGCGAAGACTTCTATCTTGTGGCATCGAGCTTCCATTGCACGCCGGGGTTGCCGATTCTGCATTCCCACGACCTCGTCAACTGGACGATTGTCAATCACGGCGTGAATAATCTCCCTCATCCACGCTACAACGCCGTGCAGCATGGCCAGGGTATCTGGGCTCCCGCGATCCGGCACCATGCCGGCAAGTTCTGGATCGTGTTCCCGATGCCGGATGAAGGGATCTATGTCATCACGGCTCAAGATCCGCGCGGGCAGTGGTCCGAGCCGCATCTGCTGGTCGCCGGCAAAGGGCTGATCGATCCGTGCCCCCTGTGGGACGACGACGGACAGGCGTATCTCGTCCACGCCTACGCCGGTTCACGCGTGGGCATCCGAAACAAACTCCGTGTCCGGCCCATGACGCCCGACGCCACGCGGTTGACTGGCGAAGGCGTGATCGTAAGTGAGATTCCGGAGCACCTGCCCGCGTTCGAAGGCCCGAAATTTTACAGGCGGAACGGCTGGTATTATATCTCTGCGCCCGCGGGCGGCGTGACAACGGGCTGGCAGGTCATTCTGCGTTCGCGCCATGTCTATGGGCCGTATGAGAAACGGATCGCGTTGGCTCAGCGCGGCACCTGGATCAACGGCCCGCACCAGGGTGCGCTGGTGGACACACCGTCCGGCGAATGGTGGTTTGTGCATTTTCAGGACGCAGGCGTGTACGGCCGCATCGTTCACCTGCAGCCGGTGCGGTGGGAAAACGACTGGCCGCACATCGGCGTCGATCAGGATGCGGAGGGCGTGGGGCAGCCGGTGCAGAGCTGCTCGAAGCCGGACGTCGGTGGAAGGAATGGTGCCAGGACATGCCCGCAAACCAGCGACGAATTTGACGGACCACGCCTCGGTCTGCAATGGCAATGGCATTCGAATCACGAGCAAACCTGGTATTCGCTTTCCGAGCGTCCGGGACATTTGCGGCTGTATCCACGGTTTTTGGCGAAGGGAGATTTCAGCAAAGCGGGCAATCTTCTGTTGCAGAAATTTCCGGCCCGCGAGTTTTCAGTGGAGACGAGTCTGGAAATTCCTGCGGGTCACGCCCATCTCCACGCCGGCCTGATTGTGATGGGCGCGGAATTTGCCGCGCTCGATGTTACCCGGGACGCGCAAGGCTGCAAGGTTCAACTGCTCGCGAACCTGGAACCGATGGGTGAGTTGGCCTGGGTTTCCGCGGTGCTCCGACTGCGCGTGACGGTTGGCGAAGGCGGCGTGTGCCGGTTCGGTGTGGTTCGCCCAGAGGGAAGCTTCTACCTTTTGGGGCCGGCATTTCAGGCGCGCCCCGGCCATTGGATCGGCGCGAAAATCGGCCTCTACTGCATGACGATGGCTCCCACACAAACATCCGGTCACGCGGATTTCCCCTATTTCAAATTGAGCAACAAGCTGTAGCCGCATGCCAAGGCGATTCCAACAACTCGTTCCCTCTGTCTGTTGAGGCGAGGGCTGTCCCATGAGCACGCTTTCAAAGGCATTGCATCTGCCACCGACGGGGCGCCCACGCTGGGTATGTCCCGAAAGCGCCCAGTTGGATCTTCTTTACCTGGCTTGGGGACAGCGACAGTACGGGCAAGACCCAATCCCCGTGTCCCGCCATTACGGCTGGCAGTATGTGTTGGTGAACCGCGGCGAACCAATCCTGCTTTTCGAAAGCGGACGGGAGGTGTTGAATCCGGGTGATTTCCTGGTCATTGATCCCGACTGTGCCAGCGGTTGGTTGGACATTCCCGATGGTGTGTGCGATCTCCTGGTCTGGACCTGGCGCACCGGACCGAACTGTGCGGAATGCAGTCCGGATTCGGGTGCGTATCGCCAGTGGGCGATCGATCCCCCGCTGCAACACAAGTTGGGACAACTCCACGCCCTGTGCCGTGAGGAGGTCGAACAGCCCGACGAACTCAGTGAACTCGCCATCGAACAATTGCACATCGAAATCGACGTCACTGTCGCCCGCCTCGTCCGGGGCCGGACCCAGCCCCCGGAACCATCGGTGCGAATGGAGTTGGCGATTCGCTGGATGATGAAAAATCTGGCTGTGCCGAACCCGGTCAGCGGTCTGTGCGAATATCTGCAGATCTCTCCGGCAACGCTCACGCGAATGTTTCAAACGCATCACGGGGAGTCGCCCGGGCTCTGTCACCAGCGCCTGAGAATGACAAGGGCGCAGGAATTGTTGGAAACCGGCCATTTGTCGGTCAAGGAAATCGCGTACACGCTTGGTTTCAAACATCCCAATGATTTCAGCCGCGCCTACAGGAGAACCGTTGGCAGGAGTCCAACGGGTGTGAGCAGAAATGCCGGTAAACAATAGCTGATTGGGGTGTCGCCGCGCATTTCTCTATGCCTTCTCGGGCTACGCTCCGTCGTGACCGCTTCGTTTGATCAATCCCCTCCTGGGAGGGGTGAAGGGGTGGGTTGTCGTGATCCGTCATCGTCCGCGCTGCCGTCACCCACCCGGTCGAGACTTGCTTCACGTTGGCAGGTGCTTCATAAGGCACATGTGAGGCGGATTCAGCATAGAACGCAATTACGCATAGGAGCAACGAACGATTCAAGGAGCGTCAAACTGAGGTGCGTAACGAGATCGCCCGGTTGCGGGAGGCTGTCGCCCAGCCGGAGATATCCATCTGCGATGCTGTTGAAAACGTCCCGCTGACCGGCGCACAACAAGAGGGAATTCACGGCGGGAAGAGATCCTTCCCTTCGGCTTCGCTCAGGGCAGGCTATCAGCTCAGGATGACAAGACAAGCGGACACCTGTGCCACCGGGAAAATTTGTAGGGCTCCGAAAGCTTTCGGAGCCATCCTTGTCGAATCGGCAACCGGAGCGGTTGCCCTACAATCGATCGTAAAGATTCGGGTACATCAAGCTGCCTGTGGAATTCTTTTGACTGGGGCGAGTCGTCTGGTGCAGACTGGCTCCGTGCTGTTCACCCCGAGTTGGTTGTAGGAGTTTTTGCATGAAGGGCCGTGTTCGCCTGTGCGGAGTGACCGAGACCTGCGTTGGCTCGGTCATCCTGCTGGGGTTGGCAGCTATTGCCATCGGGGTGTTCGTCAAGCAGTCCCATTATGACCGGGCCATGTTTCTGCCCGTAATGCCGTCTGCCTCCTCCAACAAACCGTCCGCTGCCGCCGTACCTGCGTCCGGGTCCATCGTCGATCTTCCGCCTGAACTGGTTCCGTTGAGCGCTCCGGAAACGTTCAGCGCCGACAATCTCTACGACAAGATCGACGGCAAAGCCGAGTTGTATACCTCGGCAGGCGTGCTCGGCATGCGCTGCCAGCGGTTTGCCCTGAAGAGCGATCCCAACATTTGGGCGGAGTTCTTCCTCTACGACATGGATAACTTGAGGCAGTCATTCGCCGTGTACAGCCAGCAGCGGCGGGCGGAAGCGCAGCCGTTGGATCTGACCGCCTACGCCTACCGGACTCAGAACGCCCTGTTCTTTTGCTCTGGACGTTATTACGTCGAGGCCATTACGGCGACGCCCGTCAGCGAGATGATGTCCGCCATGCTGTCGCTGGCCAGGGAGTTTGTTGGAAAGAACCCTGCTCCCAACACCCGATTGGCTGAACCCGATTTGTTTCCTCCTGAAAACCTGGCGCCCAACAGCTACATGTTCCAGCCCGCCGATGCGTTTGGATTCGATCAATTCAAGAACGTGTTTAGTGCCACCTACAAAGTGAACGGGGCCGACGTGATGGCGTTCCTGATTATTCGTTCTACGCCCCAGGAAGCCGCCGCGCTGAGCGCTGCCTATCAGCAGTTCCTCCGGAACAACGGAGGAAAAAACCTGACGGGGACCGGCAAAGTGCCCGACGGCAGTTTTGCCGAATTGCTCGGCAGCGTGGAACTCAGTTTCAGCCGTGGCAATGTCGTCGGTGGAGTCCATGCGGCGCCGAGCCTCGAGGCAGCGGAACAAGTGGGGGCCCGGCTCTACGAGAAAATCCCCGAGGCAACGAAATGAGCAAGGCAAGTGACGACAGAGCGATGACCCGACGGGATTTTCTGTCCCGCGCAACCAAGGCCGGCGCGGCGATCGCAGCCACCGGCGTTGTCGGATACTGGCTGTACGACCGGACCGGCCCAAAAGCGCAGACCGTGACCGATCTTGTGTCGCTTCCGGATTTTTCGCTGCCAGCCGTGGGCCGCAAGATGAGCATCATCACCGGATCAGACCGCGTAAAGACAATCGACCGCGCCTTTGCGGCCCTGGGCGGTGTGGAGCAGTTCATCCGGAAGGGGGACCGCGTCCTGCTGAAGGTCAACGCCGCCTTCGCATCGGCGCCGGCGCTGGGTGCCACCGTTCATCCGCAGTTGGTCGCGGAGGTCATCCGGTTGTGCGTTCAAGCCGGTGCGGCTTCGGTCACGGTGACCGACAATCCCATCAATGATCCCCCGAGTTGTTTCCGCCTGACCGGCATTGCCGAGGCCGTGCAAAAGGCCGGGGCGCGCCTGGTCTTGCCCCAGGAAAGTTTTTTCCAGCCGACGACCGTTCCCGGGGGCGCGCTGATCAAGAACTGGCCGTTGTTGTACGAACCATTTCGCGGCATCAACAAACTCATCGGCATCGCGCCCGTCAAGGACCACCACCGCAGCGGCGCCTCGATGTCGATCAAGAACTGGTACGGATTGATGGGCGGCCGCCGCAACATATTCCACCAGGACATTCACAACATTATCAAGGAACTGGCGATGATGGTCAGCCCGACGCTGGTGATCCTCGATGGCACCACGACGATGATGGCCAACGGGCCGACCGGCGGATCCCTCGACGATCTCAAGCAGACCAACACCATGATCGTCAGCACCGACCAGGTGGCCGCCGATTCATTCGGCGCCACGTTGCTCGGCAAGACCGCGGCGAGTCTGCCGTTCATCCGCAAGGCGGCGGAAGCAGGTCGAGGCACGATGGACTACGAATCACTGAACCCGGCGAGGGACCATGTGGAATGAGAGCGCCTAACAAAACCGCGTCTGCCGTAGCCGCACCGTTGCCGCGGACGACTGCGGCGTCTCGTCCGACTCGGCTTACGGGTGCGTCTTTCCCGCGCAGGCTGAAGCCTGCGGCTACAGTTTTGTCAGGGACTCTTAGACAGGTGAACGAGCAATGAACATCATTACCGTCCGCCGCATCAGCCAGATCTTCTTTTTTGTTTTGTTCCTCTGGTTCTGCGTCGTGGCGACGTTTGGCGAAAACTGGTGGCAGTTGCGCGGCTGGCCGGTGAATTGGATCCTGCAGCTCGATCCCCTGGTCGCCCTCGGCACCCTGTTGACGACCCGGACGCTCTATGCCGGGCTCGCTTGGGCGCTGCTGACGGTGGTATTGACGATTCTGTTGGGCCGGTTTTTCTGCGGCTGGCTCTGTCCGTTCGGGACGATCCACCAGTTCTTCGGCTGGATGGGACGCCGCAACAAGAAATTCGCCGCGCGGGTCGCCGCCAACCAGTACCGGCCCGCCCAGGTCATCAAGTATTACCTGCTGATCGGCCTGCTCACCGCGGCTGCCGGCGGCGTGCTCGCCGATCTCCTTCGTCTGGCGGGACGACGGCCATGGATCCCCGGGTTGCTTCTGGCTGCCGGGCTGGTGGGGTTGTCATTTCTCGCGGTTCGCAAAGTCACCGCGGGTCTGCAGAAGTCGGTCGCCGTCCTCCTGGCGCTGGTGGGCGGCTGGTTTGTCGCCGGCCTTTTCCTGAAGATCGATGTGCTGTTCGGCGTGTCGCTCCAGACCGGGTGGCTCGATCCGATTCCGTTGATCCATCGCTCGATCAACCTGGTGCTGCTGCCGATGGTGGAGGCCGCCAGGGGCAAACTTTCCACCGGCCCGCGGTTCTACGTCGGCGCCTGGGCGATCGGCGCGGTGTTTCTCGTGGCCGTGCTGCTGAACTTTGTGGTGCCGCGGTTTTACTGCCGGTTCGTCTGCCCGCTTGGCGCCTTGTTCGGAATCCTCAGCGGACCAGCGTTGTGGCGGGTCGGCAAACGCCAAGGCGAATGCACGGAATGCGAGCTTTGCGAGAACAACTGCGAAGGCGCCTGTGAACCGTTCGAAAAAATCCGTTCCAGCGAATGCCTGTTGTGCATGAACTGTCTCGATGCCTGCCGACAGACGCAAATGATCTACAGCACCGCGCGATCGGCTGCGGGAGAAGTGCCGGGTCCGGACATTTCCCGTCGCGGGTTCATCCTTTCCGCGGTAGCAGGCGTGACGGCGGTGCCCATGCTGCGGCTAAGCGGGTTGCTCGGGACGAACTGGCAATCCCTGGTGGTGCGTCCGCCCGGAGCGTTGGCGGAAGAGCAGTTCCTCGAACGCTGCCTCAAGTGTGGCCAGTGCATGCGCGTTTGTCCGACCAACGTCATTCAACCGGCGATGACCGAAGCCGGCCTCGAGGGCGTGTGGACGCCGGTGCTGAATTTTCGCGTGGGCACCAGCGGTTGCCAGCTCAACTGCGTCGCCTGTGGCCAGCTCTGTCCGTCCGCAGCAATTCGTCCCTTGACCTTGGACGAGAAACTCGGTCGCAACGAATTTGCCGCGGCCGGGCCGATTCGGATGGGGCTCGCCTTCGTGGACCGGGGCCGTTGTCTGCCCTGGGCGATGGATAAACCGTGCATTGTCTGCCAGGAGAACTGTCCGGTCAGTCCGAAAGCGATTTACGTCCGTGAGGAATTCAGCACGGTGCGCGACGGGGTGTTGACCGTGAAGAACGGCACGGCGACCAGCGTCGAATTCGAGAGCGCCGGGTTTCCTGCGGGGCGATACGCGACGGGAGATTATTTTTGCAGGCCGGTGAGCGGTTTGGAGGAAGACCGTCGCCAGATTGTCGATCAGACGGCCAACACGTTGACGATTGCAGCCGCCAAACCCTGGCAGACGGCTCCCGCGGCGGGCAGCCGGGTGGAGATCCAGGTGCGGTTGCAGCAGCCCCAGGTGGACCCGCGATTGTGCACCGGTTGCGGGGTCTGCGAACACGAGTGTCCGGTCAGCGGGCTGCGGGCCATCCGCGTCTCGGCGGAAAACGAAACACGAAACCGAAAACATTCCCTGCTGTTGTGAGAAACGGAACAGAACGCCGCGTGAGGTCACGCGGCCTACATCGGCGGTATTGTAGGCCCTGTCACCCGACACGGCGCGGCAGGGTTGCTGCCGGATAAGAATAGGCTAATTGAACCGAAAGGAAAGAACCAATGAACGAACGAAAAGTATCACGACGGGATTTTATGAGGACGGTGGGCGTTGTCGGTGTTGGCTCCCTGGTGGGAACCGGGCGCGTGCTGGCGCAGGCCGCCGAGCAACCCGTGGCGCCCGCCAAGGCCGGTGACGCGAAAGTGCCCTTGAGGACCTTCGGCAAAACGGGGGTGAAAGTTTCCTCTCTGGCCCTGGGCGGCATCTTCGACATCTCGTCGAACCAGCTCCAGTTGAAACAGGCTTTGGACTGGGGGGTGACCTATTGGGACACCGCGTCGGGGTACAACGGCGGCAAGAGCGAGTCGGGCATTGGCATGTATTTCGACAAGAATCCGGAAGTTCGCAAGTCCGTGTTCTTGGTGACCAAGGCTTCGGGCGCTCACAGCACAGATGAGATGACGAAGTCGTTAAATCAATCGTTCGAACGGATGAAGACCGACTACGTGGACATGTTCTTCCTCCACGGCATTCCCAATACGAAGGACCTGACGCCCGAGGTGAAAGCATGGGCCGAGAAGGCGAAGGCGGACAAGAAGATCCGATTCTTCGGGTTCAGCACCCACAGCAACATGGATCAGTGCCTGACCGAGGCGGTCAAGCTCGGATGGATTGATGGCATCATGCTCACGTACAACTACCGCGTGCTGAACACGGATGCGATGAGGGCCGCGCTGGACGCCGCTGCGAAAGCCGGCATCGGCCTGACAGCGATGAAAACGCAGGCCAAACGGCAACAAACTGCCGCGACCGACGCCGAAGCGAAGCTGCTGCAACACTTCCTCGGACGAGGATTCACCCAGGAACAGGCCTGCTTGAAGGCGGTCTGGGAGAGTCCACAGATCGCCGCCCTCTGTTCCCAGATGGCCAACCTGACCATCTTGTCGTCAAACGTGGCTGCGTCCTTGGACAAAACAGCCCTGACCGCTGCCGACAAGGCAGCGCTGGAGCAGCATGCCGAGGCCACCTGCTCGTTTTATTGTGCGGGATGCACCAGGCTTTGCGAAGCCGCTCTGGGCGGACAACTCCCGCTCGGGGATGTCATGAGGAGCCTAATGTACCATCATGGCTATGACGACCGCGATCTGTCCCGTTCCGTCCTGGCCAATCTGCCGGAGCCGGTTCGGCAGAGGCTGGGCAAAATCGATTACGCAGCAGCCGAGCGTGCGTGTCCGCATCGGATGCCCATCGCGGCTTTGATGAACGAAGCCGCCGGTCTGCTGGCGTAAGCGGCGGACAGCGTTCGAAACTTGGTATTGCAGGCCGTTGTGGGCCGACTCCCTGTAGCCGCACCCTTTACGGGTGCGTCCTTCCCGCGCAGGCTGAAGCCTGCGGCTACAGTTGTGTTAGGCGCTGTAAGTCGGCGTGGCTTTCCATGCTGGCAGTGCCAAGTTCCGCCCTGGACCCTGGGCCGCAAACCGCTTCCGCCATTGCGTGTCCTGAGAATCCTGATAGATTGAAGGTCTCCTGTGTCGATCACCAACGAAATCGCCAAACGACGGACCTTTGCCATCATCTCGCACCCGGACGCGGGGAAGACGACGATGACGGAGAAGCTGTTGCTGTACGGCGGCGCGGTCCAACTGGCGGGCTCCGTCACGGCCCGCAAACACCAGCGGGCGTCCACGTCCGACTGGATGGAGCTCGAACGCCAGCGCGGCATCTCCATCAGTTCGACCGCGCTCCAGTTCGAATACGACGGCTACAAGATCAACCTGCTCGACACACCGGGCCACAAGGATTTCTCCGAGGACACCTACCGCGTCCTGACCGCCGTCGACGCCGTCATCATGATCATCGACGCGGCCAAGGGCATTGAGAGCCAGACACGGAAACTCTTCGAGGTCTGCCACCAGCGCGGCGTGCCGATCTTCACCTTCATGAACAAGTGCGACCGGCCGACGCGCGATCCGCTGGCGCTGATCGACGAACTCGAGAACGTGCTCCAGCTCGGCGCGTTCCCGGTCACCTGGCCGATCGGCACGGGCGTGGAATTCAAGGGCATCTACGACCGGCTCGCGCGGCAGGTCCATCTCTTCGAGCGCACCGAGGGCGGCCTCTACCGCGCTCCGGTCGAGATCGGCAATCTTTCCGATCCGGTCATCCGCGAACGCATCGACGACGCCACGTTCCACCGGATCACGGAGGAACTGGCGATGCTCGACCACGCCGGCGCCACGTTCGACGCGGAATCGGTTTTGGCCGGCTACACGACCCCGGTGTTTTTCGGCAGCGCCATGAATAATTTCGGCGTCCAGCTCCTGCTCGACGGGTTCCTCGAACATTCCACGCCGCCCCGGGCGCGCCGGGTCCATGGCCAACTCATCGCGCCGGAACATCCCGAGTTTTCCGGGTTCATCTTCAAGATCCAGGCCAACATGGACCCCCGGCACCGTGACCGGATCGCCTTTCTGCGGGTGGTTTCGGGACGGTTCGAACGCGACATGATTGCCATCCATTCCCGCACCGGCAAGAAGGTCCGGCTCTCCAGTTCCCACAAGCTCTTCGCCAACGAACGCGAGACCGTCGACGAAGCCTTCCCCGGCGACATCATCGGTCTGGTCGGCCACGCCGAGTTCGGCATCGGCGATACGCTGACCACCGACCCGGCAATCGAGTACCGCGAGATCCCGCGGTTTCCGCCCGAGAGTTTCGCCTGGCTCCGCAATCCGAGCACGGCGAAGTACAAACAATTCCGCAAAGGCCTCGATCAACTCCTGCAGGAAGGCGTGATTCAACTCCTGCGCCTCAGAAACGCGACCACCAACGTCCCGCTCTTGGCGGCAGTCGGCCCGTTGCAGTTCGAGGTCGTCCAATACCGGTTGCAGAGCGAGTATGGCGCCGAGTCCCGACTCGAAGCCGCTCCCTGGACCGCGATTCGCTGGCTCCCGAAGACCTTCCAGGCCGAAGACCTCGACCGCGTCGGTCTCCCGACCGGCGTCAAGATCGCCTTCGATCCTGACAACAATCCCGTGGTTCTGTTCGCGAATGACTGGTCCGTGGGCTACTTCAGCGAACTCAACCCCAAGATTCCACTCGATCGCCTCCCGCCAGACAAGAAAGCCATGGCCATCGGTTCGCAAGAGCCGATCGCGAAGGCGTAAGCCGAGCAGGCCTCCCGAATCCGTACGATCGCACGCGTGCTTGTCGCCTTCCGGTGAGAGCTTGTAGGGCAAGCGCCTCGCTTGCCGTCGTCATCGGATCGGCAACCGGAGCGGTTGCCCTACAATCGATTTAAAGATCCCAATCAAAACTGCTTTGCCCTGCTGGCTCTCAACGCTACAATCCACGGCATCATGAGCGACAATCCGGCGCCTGAACAACTTCCCGCCCCACCGCACCGACGGCGTCCGCGATACTCTGGAAAAAATCCACGGCGGTTCGAGGAGAAATACAAGGAACACCATCCGGAGCTTTACCCCGAGGCGGTCGCGAAAGTGCTCGCCTCCGGCAAAACGCCCGCAGGCACGCACCGGCCGATCCTGGTGGCCGAGATTCTCGAGGTGCTGAATCCGCAGCCGGGCGAAGTGGCCGTGGATGGCACCCTTGGCTACGGCGGTCACGCGCGTGAACTGCTCCCAAAACTGCAGCCCGGGGGACGCCTCATCGGCCTGGACGTTGATCCCATCGAACTGCCAAAGGCCGAGGCCCGGTTGCGCGCACTCGGGTTCGGTCCGGAGATTCTCGTCGCCACCCGCAGCAATTTTGCCGGATTACTCAAGGTCCTGGCCATCGAGCAACTCTCCGGAGCCGACATAATCCTCGCCGATCTCGGTGTTTCGTCGATGCAACTCGACGACCCTTACCGCGGCTTCTCCGTCAAGTTTGAAGGCCCGCTCGACATGCGGATGAACCCGCAACGCGGACAACCCGCCACGGTGTTGCTCGAAAGAATCAGTGCCGATGCCCTCGCCATCCTGTTGGAGGAGAATGCCGACGAACCGCACGCCCGCGCGTTGGCCGGCGTTTTGGCAGGACGCAAATTTCCCACCACCACCGCTCTGGCTCATGCGATCCGCCGCGTCCTCCTGCGCAAGGTGACGGACGAGGATCTCGACAACTCCATCCGCCGGGTCTTCCAGGCGCTGCGCATCGCGGTGAACGAGGAGTTCTCCGCGCTCGACAGTTTCCTGAGAAATCTTCCCGCCTGTCTCAACCCCGGCGGTCGCGTCGCCATTCTGACGTTCCACTCCGGGGAAGACCGCCGGGTGAAGAAAGCCTTCGAATCCGGTCTCCGCGACGGGATCTACGCCGACATCGCCCGCGACGTCATCCGCCCCACCCCCGCCGAACGCCACGACAATCCGCGATCCACCCCCGCCAAACTTCGCTGGGCGATCAAGGCGGAATAAGTTCGGTGCCCGTGGGTGCGCCTGAAAAGAGAACTGTTGTAGCCACGCCGCTCTGTCGGCGTGGGGCGAGAAAACCCGAAGGTCAAACCTGCGCGGCGACGGAGCGCCGCGGCTGTAAAAGCGACGAATCGGATTGCCGGGAATCTTTATCCGTTTCCCGCCACCGTCCGCCGCGCCGGGTCGGGATGGGCGCGATACAACACGGCCACATGGCCGACGATCCAGACCAGTTCGCTTTGCGTGCGCGCCGCGATGTCGGCGGCCATAGATCTCTTTTCCTCTTTGAACGCGGTGAACTTGATCTTGATGAGTTCGTGGTTGGCCAACGCCTGCTCGACGCTTGCCAGCAATTCGTCAGTCACGCCCGCCTTGCCGATGTGCACGACCGGTTCCAGCCGCTGCGCCAGCGCCTTCAGTTTGCGAATCTGTGGATTGGACAGAGTCATGGTGTCGATAGCAGAGACAGCATGAAATCGGATCCGCCCAACGTCAATGCGAATAGTGCTGGTTGCCAGGGCGATTGCATTTTGATTTTTGAGGGGGGTACGGAAGAAATTCTTTGTAAGTGGGCCGGTGGGGCCGGGTTATGACTGAAAGTTTTTGATTCCGGTTTTGTCGGATTTGTGGTTGAAGAT